>Ga0207814_100108_pt1 | contig 81003 bp, 61 predicted proteins | sample TtaePargueraPR_7_FD_187755 | JGI IMG/M metagenome (GOLD analysis project Ga0207814, IMG submission 187755) | Aerobic enrichment media microbial communities from Bioluminiscent Bay, La Parguera, Puerto Rico - Tt and P1 (2) (SPAdes) | ecosystem: Environmental > Aquatic > Marine > Unclassified ... | reverse complement strand
TTCGTTGACTTCGTGGCCGCGGATCGCCGCGAACAGCACTTCCCAGATACCGCCGACGATGAAGGTCACCGCGTAGATCGGCAGGAAGTACATGGCGCCGTAGACCAGGTTGTCCCACAGGCTGCCGGCGTCATAGCCGGTCAGCGCACCGATGATGGCGTGACGCCAGCCGGTCAGTTCCGGATTGGCCATGCCGTCGATGATGGTGTTCGCCTGGAAGCCAACGTTCCACATACCGTAGAACATCGGGATCATGGCGCAGGCCCACACAGTGATCATGATGCGCTTCAGGTCGATACCGTCGCGCACGTGCGCGGTGGACTTGGTGCGATCGGCCGGCTGGAACAGACCGGTGTCGATCGCCTCGTACAGCGCGTACCACTTTTCGTATTTACCGCCCTTGTGGAAATGCGGCTCCATGTTGTCGAGTAGTTTACGCAACATCCTTAACCCTCCTTCTCAATGCGAGTCAGGTTGTCCCGCAAAATGGGGCCGAAATCGTACTTGCCCGGGCACACGAAGGTGCACAGTGCCAGGTCTTCTTCATCCAGCTCCAGGGCACCCAGTTGCTGCGCAACCTGGGTATCGCCAACGATCAGCGCACGCAGCAGCTGGGTCGGCAGGATGTCCAGCGGCATCACGCGCTCGTAAGTGCCGATGGGCATCAGCGCACGCTCGGAACCGTTGGTGCTGGTGGTGAAATTGAAGAGCCGGTTTTTGAACAGGCGCGACAGGTAGACCGGCAGAATCGAGAAACGCTTGTTGCCGGCGCGCATGTAGTGCAGGAACGGGCGCTCGCGGCCCTCTTCCAGCACCGTCACCTGGTTGTGGTAACGACCCAGGTAGCCCAGCGGGCCCGTTGCGGTACGGCCACCGAATACGGAACCGGAAATCACGCGGTTGTCATCACCGGTAGTTTCGCCTGCGGTCAGCGCGCTCAGGTCGGCACCCAGGCGGGTGCGGATCAGGCGCGGCGCGGAAACCTGGGAACCACCGAGGGCAATCACGCGGTCGGTGAACAGTTTGCCGGTTTCAAACAGCTTGCCGACGGCAATCACGTCCTGGTAACCGATGGTCCACACCTGGCGGCCGGGCTTGACCGGGTGCAGGAAGTGGATGTGGGTACCGGACAGGCCAGCGGGGTGCGGGCCGGCGAAGGCTTCGCGCTGTACGGAGGCGGCGCTGGGTACCGGAATATCGGCGTCCGGCGCGGTGCAGACAAAGGTCTTCTCTGCCAGCTTGGCCAGGATTTCAACACCCTGGACAAAGGCGTCGCGCTGCTCGGCGATGATCACCGCAGGGTTCGCTGCCAGCGGGTTGGTGTCCATGGCGTTGATGAACAGCGCGGAAGGCTGGGCATCCAGGGCCGGCACCTTGCTGTACGGGCGGGTGCGCAGCGCGGTCCACAGACCGGACTCCACCAGGTTAACCCGTACCTGCTCAGCGGTCAGGCTGGCCAGCTGGTCAGCGCTGTAGCTGGCAAACTGTTCGGCTTCGTCGCCCTCGACCTCAATCACCACGGATTGCAGCACGCGGCGGGCGCCGCGATTGATGGCAACTACGCGGCCGGCGGCCGGTGCGGTGTAGCGCACGCCTTCGGTTTTCTTATCGGTGAACAGCAGCTGTCCGAGTTTGACGCTATCCCCTTCTGCCACTGCCATCGTCGGCTTCATCCCGTTGTAATCGGGACCAATCACCGCGACAGTCTTGGCAGCCTGGCCATCATGGATGACCTGCTCGGGCGCGCCGGATATGGGTAAATCCAATCCCCGACGGATCTTTCTCATACGCCTATGCCTAAGTTCTAAGTTGGTAGGTTTAAAAATTTCTAGGTTTAGAAAACGCTAAAAATGAAAAGGAGAAACCCGTAGCGGGGGCTTAGGCCATGGCTCGCCGGAGGGTAGCGATCAAATAATAGACGCTACGATATGGCTCCACTCTTATATAAAGGAAGTTGCATGCCCCCGGGACGCGCAAAACCCCGCTATTGCCTCCGCAACCCGCAGTCTTTGCGCATATATTTTCCCGGCGCACGGCGGCCCCGCAAAATCGCGCGCATTATAAGGATGGGACAGGTTGTTTACCAGAGTGAATAGGGCCAAAAGCGGCCAAGAGAGGGAAAATTTTGCTGAAAAAACAACAACTTTAGGGGAAGTAGCATACGGGACGGGCACTGCCCGCCCCGCACGTGGGCCTGGCGCCCTATCAGTCTTTCTTCGGGAAAAGCTTGTAGCGGACGCCAGCCATATCTTCCAGGCAGCGCACCACCTGGCAGCTGTAGCCGAATTCGTTGTCGTACCAGCAGTACAGCACCGCATTCTTGCCATCGACAATGGTGGCAATGGAGTCGAACACACAGGCGCGACGGGAGCCGACAAAGTCGCTGGACACCACTTCCGGGGAGTTGGTGTAGTCGATCTGCTGGCGCAGCGGTGAGTGCAGAGCCACCTCGCGCATATACTCGTTCAGCTCGTCCTTGGTGGTTTCCTGCCCCAGGTTGAGGTTCAGGATCGCCATGGACACGTTCGGCGTCGGTACGCGGATGGCGTTACCGGTCAGCTTGCCCTTCAGCTCGGGCAGCGCCTTGGCTACCGCCTTTGCGGCACCGGTCTCGGTCAGCACCATGTTCAGCGCTGCCGCGCGACCGCGACGCTCACCCTTGTGGTAGTTGTCGATCAGGTTCTGGTCGTTGGTGTAGGCGTGAACGGTTTCCACGTGACCGTGTTCCACGCCGTACTTGTCCATCATCGCCTTCAGTACCGGCACGATCGCATTGGTGGTACAGGAGGCGGCAGACAGGATCTTGTCTTCCGGCTGGATGTCGCCGTTGTTGATACCGTAAACGATGTTCTTCAGGTCGCCCTTGCCCGGTGCGGTCAGCAGCACCTTGGACGCGCCCTTACACTCCAGGTGCCGGGCCAGGCCTTCCTCGTCACGCCATACACCGGTGCTGTCCACGATCAGCGCATCGTTGATGCCGTGCTGGGTGTAGTCCACTTCCTGCGGGGAGTTGGCGTAGATCACCTTCACTTCATTGCCGTTGCAGATCAGGGAGCCGCTTTCCTCGTCCACGCGGATGGTGCCGTGGAAGGCGCCGTGTACGGAGTCGCGACGCAGCAGGGAGGCGCGCTTGACCAGGTCGTTGTCGGCCTTGCCCTTGCGCAGCACGATGGCGCGCAGGCGCAGCACGTCACCACTGCCCGCCTTCTCGATGAGCAGGCGCGCCACCAGGCGACCGATTCGGCCGAAACCGTAGATCACCACATCCTTCGGCTGCGGCAGCGGCGTACCGGCACCCTCTGCATCCGTCAGTTCTTCGCGCACGAAATCATCGACGGTGAGGCCGCGCTGGTCGCGCATGTATTTGTTGGTCAGGGTACCTAGGTCGATATGTACCGGGCCCAGTTCGAGCTTGCAGATGGCTTCCAGCACCGGGAAGGTCTCGAATTCAGACAGCTCGTTCTCTTCCACCTGACGCACGAAGCGGTGTGCCTTCATGATGCTCAGGACAGAACGGTTCACCAGGTTTTGGCCGTACATATAAATGCCGACGTTGCGCTCCCGGTTGAGCTTGCCAATCATCGGAATCATGGATTCCGCCAGCGCTTCGCGCTCCTTCCAGTCCTTGAAAAAGTCAGCGGGCTTCGGTCGCTTCTGAGTCACGGTCAGACACCTCTGCAAAGTGAAAAAAGTAGTTCCGGATACACGACTGTAGCGCCTAAAAAACAGGCTGCCGGGCCGTGTGGCAGCGCATTATGTGGATTACCCCATAGGCGCGCAACCGCACGAAAAACAGCCAAAAAACTGTAGTTAAACTACATTTTTTCCCGCCCGATACAGTGGCTCCCAAGCGGGAAAGCCACCCCCGGCGAAGCACCCTGCAAGCGGGAATTTTTTACCCTGCCTGCAGCGACAGCAGATCATCGCTACAATAGCGCTCCCCCGCACTCCCGGCGGACAAAAAGTACGGAATTATAAGGAAACATGAGTCACTTCCCCCCTTTGTCTCCCCCCGCGTTCCGCGCCCGGAATGACCGCCAGTTCTGGGGCCAACTGCACGGCGCCAGCGCCGCCCTGGCCATCCTGAATGCTGCCAGAGCCTCGGCCGCGCCCACCCTACTGATCGCCCGCAACAGCCAGGAAGCCCACCAATTAGAGGTGCAGCTGAAATTTTTTAACAAGTCGCGGCGAGATAGCACCGGAGAACAGAATGCTCCGGCGGGCGGGAAAACGACTCCCGGAGAGGCTGCCGGCGGCGCACTGGAAATCATCCAGTTTCCGGATTGGGAAATCCTCCCCTACGACACCTTTTCGCCCCACCAGGACATTATTTCCGACCGCCTGGCCACCCTGTACCGGTTGCCGCAGATGGGCAGCGGCGTGGTTATCGTGCCGATCAGCACCCTGCTCCACCGCCTGGCGCCGAAGGACTATATTGCCGGCAACGCGCTGATCCTGAAGGAGGGCCAGAAGTTCGACCTCGACGCCCAGCGCAAATTACTGGAACAGGCCGGTTACCACTGCGTGGACACGGTGTACGAGCACGGGGAATTCGCCGTGCGCGGTTCGCTGATGGACATCTACCCTATGGGCAGCACCCTGCCCTACCGCATCGACCTGTTCGACGACGAAATCGAGTCCCTGCGCACCTTCGACCCGGAGGACCAGCGCACCGTCGACCGGGTGGACCAGATCCACATGCTGCCCGCCCGGGAATTCCCCATGCACAAGCCGGGACTGGCGAAATTCCTGGAGCGCTGGCACGAGCAGTTTGAGGTGGACCCGGGCCCGGTTTCGATCTACCAGGACATCAGCGCCGGCATCGCACCCGCGGGTATCGAATATTACCTGCCACTGTTTTTCGAGCAGTGCGCCAGCCTGTTCGACTACCTGCCGGACGCAAGCCCGGTGTTCATCCAGGGGGATATCCAGCAGCCAGTGGAGTCTTTCTGGCGGGAGACCGAAAACCGATACCAGAGCCGCCGCGGTGACCTCGCCCGCCCGATCCTGGAGCCGCGCCAGGTGCTGTTGAATATCGACGAGTTCTACAGCGCGCTGAAGACCCGGCCGCGGGCATTCTTTTCCAACGAATCCCTGCCGGAAGCCGAGGGCAACTACAACTTCGCCACCACACCGCCCCCCAGCCTGCCGGTGAACGGGCAATCCGAGCAGCCCCTCGGTGCGCTGGAAGCCTACCTGATGGACTACCCCGGCCGGGTCCTCTTCTGTGCGGAGAGCGGCGGCCGCCGCGAGGCCCTGCTGGAACTGCTGAACGGCATCCGCCTGTCCCCCAGGACCTTCGACTGCTGGAGCGATTTTGTCGCCGGCGACGAACAGTTCGGCATCACCGTCGCCCCCATCGACCAGGGGCTGGTGCTCGAGGATCCCGCGGTCAACCTGATCGCCGAGCCGCAACTGTTTGGCGAGCGGGTGCTGCAGCAGCGCCGGCGGCGCAAGGCCAAGGAAGATGCGGACAACGCGGTCAAGAACCTGGCGGAACTGCGCATCGGCGCCCCGGTGGTTCACATCGACCACGGCGTGGGCCGCTACAAGGGCCTGCAGAGCCTGGAGATCGACGGCCAGCAGGCGGAATTCCTGACCCTGGAATACGGCGACGGCGCCAAACTGTATGTGCCGGTGGCCAGCCTGCACCTGATCAGCCGCTACTCCGGTGCCGATGAGGAGCTCGCCCCGCTGCACAAACTGGGCAGCGAAGCCTGGCAGAAAGCCAAGCGCAAGGCGGCGGAAAAGGTGCGCGACGCCGCCGCTGAACTGCTGGATATTTACGCCCGCCGCGAGGCGCGGGTAGGCCACGCGTTCGGCAATCCGGGGCTCGCCTACCGGGAATTCGCCGCCGGCTTCCCGTTCGAGGAAACCCCGGACCAGCAGCAGACCATCGAGGCGGTGGTGGCGGACATGCTGTCCGAAAAGCCCATGGACCGCCTGGTGTGCGGCGACGTGGGCTTCGGCAAGACCGAGGTCGCCATGCGCGCGGCCTTCGTTGCCGCCCACGGTGGCAAACAGGTGGCCATGCTGGTGCCCACCACCCTGCTCGCTCAGCAGCATTACCAGACCCTGCAGGACCGCTTTGCCGACTGGCCGGTGAACGTCGAGGTAATCTCCCGCTTCCGCAGCAGCAAGGAAGTGGATGCCATCAAGGAGCGCGTGGCCGATGGCAAGGTGGACATCCTCGTCGGCACCCACAAATTGTTGCAGAGCGACCTGAAATTCAAAAACCTCGGCCTGCTGATCATCGATGAGGAACACCGCTTCGGTGTGCGCCAGAAGGAGAAACTGAAGAGCCTGCGCTCGGAGGTGGACATCCTCAATCTTACCGCCACGCCCATCCCGCGCACCCTGAATATGGCCATGGCCGGTATCCGCGACCTGTCGGTGATCGCCACCCCACCGGCACGACGGCTGTCGGTAAAGACCTTTGTGCGCGAGCGCGACGACGCCCTGGTCAAGGAAGCGATCCTGCGCGAGATCCTCCGCGGCGGTCAGGTGTACTTCCTGCACAACGAGGTCAAAAGCATCGAGCGCATTGCCCGCGAGCTGCAGGAACTGGTGCCCGAGGCGCGCATCGGCGTCGGCCACGGCCAGATGCGCGAGCGCGAGCTGGAACAGGTGATGAGCGACTTCTACCACAAGCGCTTCAATGTGCTGGTGTGCACCACCATCATCGAAACCGGCATCGACATCCCCAGCGCCAATACCATCCTGATCGAGCGCGCCGACAAGTTCGGCCTGGCCCAGCTGCACCAGTTGCGCGGGCGCGTGGGCCGCTCCCACCACCAGGCCTACGCCTACCTGCTCACACCCAACAAGCGCGCCATGACCGCCGATGCGGTCAAACGCCTGGAGGCCATCAGCGAGGCCCAGGACCTGGGTGCGGGCTTTACCCTGGCCACCCACGACCTGGAAATCCGCGGCGCCGGCGAACTGCTGGGGGAGGAACAGAGCGGCCAGATCCAGAGCGTCGGCTTCAACCTGTATATGGAGATGCTGGACCACGCGGTGAAGGCGATCCGCGAGGGCCGCACACCCAACATCGACGAGCCGCTGGAATCCCCGGCGGTGGACGTGAATCTGCGGGTACCGGCGCTGATTCCGGAAGACTACCTGCCGGACGTGCACAGCCGTCTGATCATGTACAAGCGCATTGCCAACGCGGAAGACAAGGCGGCACTGAAGGAATTGCAGGTGGAAATGATCGACCGCTTCGGGCTGCTGCCCGAGCCGGTCAAACACCTGTTCCGGATCACGGAAATCAAGCTCAATGCCAATAAAATGGGCATTCGCAAGCTGGAGGCTTCCGCCAGCCGCGGGCGCATCGAGTTTGCCGACAAGGCCAATGTGGACCCGCTGACCCTGGTCAAGCTGGTCCAGAGTCGCCCCACCACCTTCCAGCTGCAGGGCGCGAACCAACTGAGCTTTGCACTGGACGAAAGCGGCCCGGAACAGCGCCTGCAGCAGGTGAGCGAGGTGCTCGACCAGCTGTCGCAATAGCGCGACGGCCGCACGAACACCCCGGCAAACAGTGATAACATGGGCGGATGTTTCCGCATAACGACAACAGCAGTATCAACATGACCAAATTAGCAAATCGGTTCAGAAATGTAGCCAGCGCCCTGCTAATCGCGCTGTGCGCCGGCGGCGCCGAGGCGGCCAGTTATGCCGGCACCCAGTTCGAGATCGAAATGGTGGTATTCAGCCGCGACAACGGTATGAGCCAGTCCCGGGAGACCTGGCCCGCCGCGCCGCTGCTGCAGTATGGCGAGCGCTGGGTGGACTTCCAGACCCCTTCTGCCCTGGACCCCGCACTGCCCGCGTTGCAGCCGGCACCCAACCAGCTGGACAACAAGGTGGCGGCCCTGCGCCGGGCTTCCGGCTACCAGGTCCTGTTCCACAAGACCTGGCGGCAGGTACTGGTCCAGGAACACCGCGCGCCAGAGGTATTGATCAGCGGTGGCCCGGTATTCGGCGATCACCACGCCCTGGAAGGCAGTGTCACCCTGAGCGTGTCCCGCTACCTGCATATCAACACCAACCTGTGGCTGAGCGAGTTTGACGGCGCCATGCCAACCGGCGCCCTGTCCGGCGACAACACAGTGCCGAGTGGCATCCTGGTGCCACAGCGGCCGGTCGCGAAGCCCCTGCCGCAACCGGGGGACGAGCCGATGGGCCTCTCTGCCAATGACGGCTTCGGTTTCAGCAACACCGAAAGCGCGAACAACGGCAGCTACAGCACCAGCGCCGATTCCGCCGAGTTTTTCGCCGGCGACGCGCCGGCGGTAGCGGCCAGGACTTTCGCCAAGAACGTCGCCGTGCTGAATGAAGCGCGCCGCCTGCGCAGCGGTGAGCTGCACTATATCGACCACCCGAAACTGGGTGTGCTGATCGAAATCCGCAAAGTCACACCAGAGGAACCGGATCCGGAATCGGAGCTGGAAGAGGATATGGACCTGCCGGCCAACTGATCGGCAGAAATCCCACAGGCGGCCCTACAGGGGCCGCTTTCCGTTTTTCACATTGCATACCGGTAAAAACTTTTTCCGGTACTGCCAAAACCTTTCAAACCCACAAAAATAACGCAGACGACCCGAATATATGATCACCAACGACGCCGTCATCCTGGGCATGCTGGCCGCCATTCTCGGCCTGGTTTTTTACACCGCAAGCAGCGAACACCGCTTCTGGAAACGCTTCTATCGTTTCATTCCGGCCCTGCTGCTGTGCTACTTCCTGCCCTCACTGCTGACAACCTTCGGCATCATCGACGCACACAACTCCAACCTGTATTTTGTTGCCTCGCGCTACCTGCTGCCGGCGAGCCTGGTGCTGCTTACCCTCAGCATCGACCTCAAGGGCATCATCAATCTCGGCCCCAAGGCACTGATCCTGTTCCTTACCGGTACCCTGGGTATCGTGATCGGCGGGCCCATCGCACTGCTGGTCATGTCCTACATTGACCCCGAGCTACTGAACGGCGCCGGTCCCGAGGCGGTCTGGCGCGGTATGACCACGGTTGCCGGCAGCTGGATTGGCGGCGGTGCCAACCAGGCGGCGATGAAGGAAATCTTTGACGTGGGCGACCAGGTGTTCTCGGCCATGGTTGCGGTAGACGTGATCGTGGCGAATATCTGGATGGCGGTACTGCTGGTCATGGCCGGCAACGCCAAGCAGCTGGATGCCCGCCGTGGCGCCGACACCAGCGCCATCGATACCCTGCGAGACCGCGTCGAACAGATGCAGCGCAAGCACTCCCGCATTCCCAGCCTGCAGGACCTGATGCTGATTGCGGCGGTGGGTTTTGGCGTTACCGCCATCGCCCATGCATTTGCCGACGTGCTCGCCCCCTGGTTCCAGACCAACGCCCCGCAACTCGCGCGCTTCAGCTTTACCAGTCAGTTTTTCTGGCTGATCGTGATTGCCACCACCCTCGGTATCGCGATGGCGTTTTCACCGGCGAAGAAGCTCGAGGGTGCCGGCGCCGCCAAGGTCGGCTCCGTATTTATCTATTTCCTGGTAGCCACCATCGGTACCCATATGGATATCACCGCCCTCAAGGACAGCCCGGAATTGTTCGTGCTGGGGGTCATCTGGATGGCAATACACGCGGGCCTGATGCTGCTGGTGGCCAAACTGATCAAAGCCCCGACATTCTTTATGGCGGTAGGCAGCCAGGCCAACGTGGGCGGCGCCGCCTCGGCACCGGTGGTGGCCGCGGCCTTCCACCCCTCCCTGGCCCCGGTGGGTGTATTGCTGGCCGTGATGGGCTATGCACTTGGCACCTATGCGGCCTGGTTCTGCGGCCAGCTGCTGCGGGTGGTGGGAGCCGGCTAAGCGCCGGCCGAGCCAAAAACGCAAAAAGCCCGCACACTATCGGATTACCGATAGTGTGCGGGCTTTTTTAATTAACGCCACCTGTACGCAAACCCCGAACCAGAGAGGCTATCAACCACAAGCCAACGGTGATGATCCGGGAATGCGCGTTTCAGATGCCGGGCGGACCCGGCTCAGGCTCAATGAGCGTTATTCGCAGGGAACGACGTCTTCCGCCAGCAGGCCTTTGTCGCCCTTCTGCATTTCAAATTCAACCGCCTGTCCTTCGTTCAGGGTCTTGTACCCTTCTCCGCGGATACTGCGGTAGTGCACAAAAATATCTTCCGCCCCTTCCGAACAGGTGATAAAGCCATAACCCCGGGCATTGTTAAACCACTTCACGGTACCCGTAACGCGATCACTCATTAAGCCAACCTCATTTATTGTTATTGCGCCTGCCTCGGTTACGGGCAATGCGCCTACCCCACTTGCAGCAACCGAACCGGTCACTATCTCGAAGTACCCGCCCTTAAACACGGGTCACCCCGATTCTTAGATAAAACAGCGCCAGTGTCTAGGTTTGTGCGTGAAATTAATGTTACGTCGCAACAAGAATGCGCAACAAATCACCAAAACAACCGGCGACGCACCACATAAATGAACAATTCATGCGCACAGTACGAACCTGTCAAAAATGCCATTAGCGTACCAAATCACTTTCCCCGGCACGCTCCCCTGCCATCTGCGGCAATTCCGCAATATGCAATGTGGAGGTCGGGAAGGCACAGGACGCACCGTGTTGTTCGATGATCTGCAAAATCTTCAGCAGCACGTCCTGTTTGATTTCGTGATAACGCACCCAGTCCGTGGTTTTGGTAAAGGTGTAGATAAAGAAGTCCAGTGACGATGGTGCGAACGAATTGAAGTTCACAATCAGCGTCTGATTGGTATCGATTTCCGGATGGTGCTGCAGCATCGCCTTGACGTCTTTGACGATCGGCGCCATCAGCGCGGCGTCGTCGTAGCGAATACCGACGGTCTCGTAAATCCGGCGGTTGAGCATACGGGACGGGTTTTCCACCGAAATATGGGTAAACACACCGTTGGGGATATACAGCGGGCGCTTGTCGAAAGTGCGGATACGGGTAAGGCGCCAGCCGATATCTTCCACCGTGCCCTCGATTTCCTTGTCCGGCGAGCGGACCCAGTCACCGACCGCAAACGGGCGGTCGAGATAAATCATCAGGCCGCCAAAAAAGTTCGCCAACAGGTCCTTGGCGGCAAAACCGATGGCAAGGCCACCAATGCCACCCATGGCAAGCACCCCGCTCACGCTGTAGCCGAGACGCTGCATGATGACCATCGCCGCGGTGACCATGACCGAGGCGCGAACCAGTTTACCGATGGCGCGCACGGTGGTGGCGTCGATGGGCTTGCGCATAAAACGCGGGTCGGCGAGGTTCTGCTCCACTTCCTTGGCGAAGCGCAGCGCAAACCAGGTAACCACCACCACAAAACCGATCGCCCGCGGCTTGCCCGCGAGCCAGGTAAGCACCTCGGCATCGGTGGCGGCGCCCGCACGGGCGGCGGCAACAGACAGCCCCAACAGCCAGATCAGAATCGAACCGGGGGGATTAATGGAATTTACCAGCGCGTCGTCCCAGGGATTGACGGTGCGCTCGGCGCGCTCGCGCAGCCGGTTGACGAACAGGCCCAGTACCCAGGATGCCAGTGCCGTAACCAGGACAATGAAGAACACCTCAGCGATCCAGAAGCGGTCATCCCCCACCAGAGTACGCAAAAATTCTTTTACCGACGCCACAAAAAACTCCGTTTACTTTAACTATTCCGAACGATGCGGTTTATGAAATATCTATTGATTCGATACATGTTTGTGCGCCGGAACCGGTGCCTGCGCATGGCCATACTTACATCCAGGACGCGAGCCACTCGCGGGTTGCGTGCCAGCGCGATGATTTTTCCAGCTCTTCCCAGCTTTTGATGACCGCGCGCCCGCGCATCCGCTCCAGGCGCCGGCTGGAATCCGGGTCCGACTCAAAGTCCTCGAGGGCACCCAGTACTTCGACAGCGCCGGCGCGATTGTTACATACCACGCCCATATCACAACCCGCCGCCATCGCCGCGCGGATCCGCTCAGCGTAGCCACCGGCTGCGCCGGCGCCCTCCATGGTGAGGTCATCGCTGAAGATCACCCCACCAAAACCGAGCTTGTCGCGCAGAATGTCCTGCAGCCAGAACCGGGAAAAGCCCACGGGGTTTTCATCCACCAGGGCAAAGCGGATATGCGCCGGCATCACCGCGTCCATCAAGCCCGCGGCAATGGACTCCGCAAACGGTTTGCAGTCGCTCTCCATTACCTGCGCCAGAGTGCGCTGGTCGACGGGTAGCTCTTCGTGACTGTCCTCCAGCACCTGGCCGTGGCCGGGAAAATGCTTGCCGGTGGTGGCCATACCCGCTTCATGCATGCCCAACATAAACGGGCGCGCCTTTTCCATCAGCAGTGCCGGGTCACCGCAAAAACTGCGATCGCCGACAATGCGGCAGAAATTCTCATCGGCATCGAGCACCGGTGCAAAACTGAAATCGATCCCCAGCGCCAGCAATTCGGCCGCCAGCAGCCAGCCCACATCCTGCAGCTGCTGCGCATTCGCCCGCGCACTCAGCGCCTGCATCGAGGGGATACGGGTAAACTCGTCGCGAAAACGCTGCACCCGCCCTCCCTCCTGGTCCACCGCCAGCAGGATTTCCGGGCGCACTTCGCGAATCTCCGCCACCAGCCGCTGGAGCTGGGTCCGGTTCTGGTAGTTGCGGGCAAAGAATATCAGTCCGCCCACCTGGGGATGCCGCAAAATCTCGCGATCCTCCGCGGTGAGTGCAGTACCCTCCACATCGATCATCACCGGTCCTAGCCGAGCCGCCATGTCTATCTCTCCTGAAACTCTCACGGGCGCACCCCGCAAACGGGGCACGCGGTGGCAATCATAGCCGGAATCGGCGGTCGATTTAGCGAACTCAGTCCTGCGCTGTCAGCAGGGCCGCGGCCGCCGGAGCAAGTCGCGCAAGCGTCTCGTCGAGACTGCTCTCTGCGCCGAAATCCTCCCTCAGGATAGCTTCGATGGCGTCAAAGCTCGACAGGGAAAAGATGGTGGCGCCGAGCATGAAATACAGGCGCCAGTAGAAGGTCACCGGATCGATATCCGGCAGGGCCACTCTCAGCAAGCCGGCAAAGCGCTGGTAGCTGGCCCCGTAGCGGGAAACAATAAAACGGCGCAAATGGCCCTGGGACTGGGTGTAGGCAAGCCCCAGCAGCCGCATAAAGCGCTTGGGGTCGCGCCCGTCGCTGGCAAGGCCACCCAGCGCCACCTGGTACAGGGACTGCAGCAGGTCATCCACTTTCAGCTGCTGGTCCGCACTGGCGCGACGGCTCAGTTCCCGGTCCAGATGTTCCGTAAAAGGCGTAAGGAAGCGCTCGAAAACAGCCTGTATCAGCTCTTTTTTCGAACCAAAGTGGTAATTGACCGCTGCCAGATTGACGCCAGCGGTACTGGTAATGGTGCGCAGGGAAGTTTCGGTAAAGCCGCGCTCGGCAAACAGCACTTCCGCTGCGTCCAGAATGCGATGAACAGTATCCAGCTGACTCATGCCAGTTCAAACCATTAATTTAAACGCTTGTTTAAATACCGAGACTAGCACAGTCGGCGGAAATTGGAACATATGTACGCCCCTGCCCCCTGTCGCGGTGCGTCGCCGCCCTCCCCCGCGGGTCGCGTCTGTATCGCAAGGGCTGCACAGCGTAACTACCGGGTAGTCAGGGATAACACTAGATTGAATTCATGAGAGCAAAAACTTTACCGGGGAGAAGGGCATGGCAAGAATCGCCCCTGAAATTGGCAGCTGGTTTGAAAACTTCGACAGCGGCGACCTGTTTGAGGTGGTAGCGGTAGATTACCCCACGCGCACCATCGAAATTCAGTACCTGGACGGCAATCTGGACGAACTCGATTTCGACAGCTGGCCGCAGTTACCGGTTATCGGTGCGGCGCCGCCGGAAGATGCCAACGCCGGCTACGGTACCGTGGCGGATGAGATGCAGGATGAAGAAGACAGCGGCTATCACAGCCCGGTGCTATCGCCGGCGAAAAGCCTGATTGATCGCCTTGAGGGAGATAGCTTCGGCGGCACGGACGACGGATTCTGAATTCCGCCCCACCCGACGCGACCGTGACAGGCGGTGGCGCCCGCCCGCGCACATTCGCAGGTACAGGGTGTAGCAGCGGGTGGATTCGCGCTTACCCGTCCCGCTCGCGGATATATTCGATAATGATCTCGGCGGCCTCATCCACCGTATCCACCAGGCGAAACAGCTCCAGGTCGGAAGCATCGATACACTGCCGCTCGAGTACCGTATTTACCAGCCAGTCCACCAGACCCGACCAGTGGCGCTTGCCCACCAGGACGATGGGAAAATGGCGGACCTTTTCCGTCTGCACCAGCGTCAAAGCCTCAAACAGTTCATCCATGGTGCCGTAGCCACCGGGCATCGCGACGAAGCCTACCGCGTGTTTCACAAACATGAATTTGCGCACGAAGAAATAGCGGAAGTTCAGGTTGATATCCAGGTACGCGTTCGGCATCTGCTCGAACGGCAAATCGATATTCAGGCCGATGGACGCGCCGGCCTGGGGAAAAGCGCCGCGATTGCAGGCCTCCATGATACCGGGGCCACCACCGGTAATCACCGGAATACCCTCACTGGCAAGCAGTTCTCCAAGTCGCATCGCTTGCTGGTATTCCGCGGATTTTTCCGGAACACGTGCGCTGCCGAAAACCGTTACCGCGCCCTTGAGGGTTATCAGCCGTTCAATACCGTCCACCAGCTCCGACTGAATCCGCAACACACGCCAGGCTTCGGGCATTTTTGCATCCAGCATAAGTATTCTCCTTTTTTATAAACCACTTATGCGTCGACACTCCAAGTCTAGCAGTCCACAGGCGCGCGCCGCGGAAAGATTGCACGCCCGACAAATCTGTATATAATCACAGCAACTGTATAAAAATACAGACAACAGGAAAGCCCATGACCAATCTCACTGCACGCCAGAGCCAGGTTCTGGATCTGATCAAGTCTTACCTGGACGATACCGGTTATCCGCCCACCCGCGCGGAAATTGCCCAGGAGCTGGGCTTTCGCTCCCCGAATGCCGCCGAGGAACACCTGAAGGCCCTAGCCAGGAAAGGCGCTATTGAAATGGTCGCCGGTGCCTCCCGCGGTATTCGCATTCCCGATTACCACAGCGGCCTGCCCATTGTCGGGCGGGTCGCCGCCGGCAACCCGATCCTCGCGGAAGAAAATATTGAAGATTACTGCGAGATTCCTTCTGAATTTTTCCACCCACCGGCAGACTACCTGTTGCGGGTGCACGGCATGAGCATGAAAGATGCCGGCATCCTCGATGGCGACCTGCTGGCAGTGCAGCGCACGGAAAATATTCGCAACGGCCAGATCGTGGTGGCAAGAATCGAGGATGAAGTGACCGTGAAGCGCTTCCGCCGCCGCGGCAATCAGGCGACGGTACAGCTGATTCCGGAAAACGAAGATTTTGACGTCATTCAGGTAGACATGCGCGACAGTAATTTTGCGATTGAGGGACTTGCGGTGGGTGTTATCCGCCAGCACGCCGACTGACGGTAAATGCCGTTAGCGGAAACAAAAACAGGGCCATCAGGCCCTGTTTTTGTTTCCGGGCTCAATCCCGGAGATAGCGCGAGCCGGCTGGCCCGCCGCTGAAAAATCAGTGAATGGTGTGCTCGGTGAGATCCACATCTTCCTCTTCGAAGGGCTCCGGCTCCAGTGCGCTCAGGTCCTGAACCGCTTCGATCCCCGCCTCCAGCATCGCACGGGCAATCGCCACTTTGTGCTCACGCAGGAAGTCCAAGCTCTCCGCCGAGAAATGAATACGCACCAGCGGGTCCTCCTTGTGGCCGGCACGGCGCAGGGCCACGTCGCCATTGGACAACTCGATGATTTCGTAGGTCTCGGTGGACATTCACTTCTCCAGTTACAGCAGGGTTTGGGCGCAGTGTAACACACCTGGCGCTATCACCTGCCCCCGGATATACGCCTCCCGGTTACCATTCCTGGCCCTGGGCCCGCTGGCGGGCAACCAGCTCGGAAAGCTTCCTGTGCCAACCCTCGAGCCGCTCCACGCTGAGCGGGCCCGCAGGCGCCTCTGCCAGCTGTGTGGAGGGGATCAGGTTCTGTACCGCACCCGGCCCGCTTACACTGCCGGAGGCACGAGCGCCGCCCTGCTGCGCAGCAAAGCGCCACAGGGCGCGCCAGGCCTGCTCGAGTTCACGGAACCAGCTGTCCGGGTTTTCCGCCAGGCTCACCAGCTCCCCGACCTCCGCGCTGGCCTTGTGACTGGCTGCCGCGAGTTTCAACAGCGCCGTTGCAGACTCCGGTTCTGCACCGAGACTGAGCTGGTGTGCCTGCTCCGCCAGAAATGCGCGGTAGGCGCGCCACAGCTGCAGCAATGCGCCCTCCAGTGTCGCCGCATGCACCAGCGCCGCGGGATGGGACGGCGGCACTGCGGCCACCTCCCCTTCTGCGGCTGCACTCAACAACAGCTGGCATTTGCGCAGCGCAGAGGCGACGCTGCCGGTATAGGGATTGCTCATCAACTTTTGGTGCTGCTTGGGCTTTTCTTCGCCGGGGCCTTCTTGGCTGCCGCCTTTTTCTTTGCCGCCGGCTTCTTCTTGGCCGCGGCTTTTTTCGGCGCTGGCGCCTCTACCTGCCACTTGCCATCGCGATAGAACGCCTTCCAGCCGGTGGCCTTGCCGTCGTCCTCGGTCTGCACATACTGCTCCTGGGTCTTGCGGCTGAAGCGCACCACGGTATCGCGGCCTTCGTTATCCTCCGCCGGTGCCGAGAACAGGTAGCTGTACTTGGGATCGATCTCGCTCTTGTGCGGCAACAGTTCCTTGATCTTGGGCGCGCGGGTTTCGCGGTTCTTGGGGAACTGGCTCGCTGCCAGGAACAGGCCGGAGGCGCCGTCGCGCAGGATATAGGTGTCGTCGACCTTTTCGCAGGCGAGTTCCGGCATGGGTACCGGATCCATCTTCGGCGGCGCCGGCTGGCCGTTCTTGAGCAGCTTGCGGGTATTTTTACAGTTCTCGTTGGTGCAGCCGAAGTACTTGCCGAAACGGCCGGACTTCAGCTGCATGTCGCTGCCGCACTTGTCGCACTCGATTACCGGGCCTTCGTAGCCCTTGATCTTGAAGGTGCCCTTTTCCACTTCGAACCCGGTACAGTCCGGATTGTTGCCGCAGATATGCAATTTGCGGTGCTCGTCCAGCAGGTAGCTGTCCATCGCGGTGCCGCACTTGGGGCAGCGGCGCTTGTCGCGCAGCTGGCGGGTTTCCGCCTCTTCGTCCTTGTCCGCATCGATGGCTTCCTCGCCGGAAACCAGATTCATGGTGTTGGTGCAACGCTCTTTCGGCGGCAGGCCGTAGCCGGAACATCCCAGGAACACCCCGGTGGAGCCGGTGCGGATCTGCATATGGCGACCGCACTGGCTGCACTCGATATCGGTATCGGTGGGGGAATTGCGGCGCATACCGCCTTCCGACGCCTGTGCGGATTCGAGGCGCTGGGAGAAGTCCGAATAGAACTCGTTCAGCAGGTCCTTCCAGCCCCTGTCACCTTCGGCCACCGCGTCCAGGGACTCTTCCAGGTTGGCGGTAAAACCGTAATCCATCAGGTTCTTGAAGCTTTCGCTGAGGCGGTCGGTAACGATATCGCCCATTTTTTCCGCGTAAAAACGGCGGTTTTCCAGCCGCACGTAGCCGCGATCCTGAATGGTGGAAATAATCGAGGCGTAAGTGGAGGGCCGGCCGATACCGCGTTTTTCCAGCTCCTTGACCAGTGCCGCCTCACTGAAGCGCGCCGGCGGCTTGGTGAAGTGCTGTTTCGGATCCAGCTGCTTCAGGTTCAGTTTTTCGCCGACCTTGATATCCGGCAGTACCCGGTCCTCTTCCTTCTTGGTCTGCGGCGGCGCCACCTTCAGGAAGCCGTCGAAACGGATCACCCGGCCGCGGGTGCGCAGTTCGAAATCACTGGCACTCACCACGATCGAGGTGGAAGTAAACTGGGCCGGCGTCATCTGGCAGGCCACAAACTGTTGCCAGATCAGGGTGTACAGACGCTCGGCATCGCGCTCCATCCCGCTCAGCATGTTCGGCTTTACCCGCACGTCGGACGGACGGATCGCTTCGTGCGCTTCCTGCGCGCCCTCTTTGCTGCTGTAGCGGTTGGGCTGTTCCGGCAGGTACTTATCGCCGTAATTCTCGCCGATATATTCGCGCACCGAAGACACCGCCTCTTCACTCAGGTTGGTGGAGTCGGTACGCATGTAGGTTATGTAGCCCGCCTCGTACAGGCGCTGCGCCATCATCATGGTCTTCTTCACACTGAAGCTGAGGCGATTACTCGCCGCCTGCTGCAGGGTGGAGGTGATATACGGTGCGCCGGGCTTGGAGCTGGTGGGTTTGTCTTCCCGGTTGGAGACTTCAAAACTGCTCGCCTGCAGCGCTTTCAGCGCCGCCATGGCATCCGCCTCATTGGTGGGGCGGAAGGCCTCACCTGCCTGTTTTTTTACTTCCAGGCGCAGGGCATCTGCTTTCGCGGTTTCGGTGTCCGCGAACAGGGTCCAGTACTCTTCCGGGATAAACGCGCGGATTTCCCGCTCGCGCTCCACGACCAAACGCACCGCCACGGATTGCACGCGCCCGGCGGACAGACCGCGGGCGACCTTTTCCCACAACAGGGGCGACACCATGTAGCCGACGATGCGGTCGAGGAAACGGCGCGCCTGCTGGGCATTGACGCGGTCGATGTCCAGCGGGCCCGGGGCCTGGAATGCCTGCTGGATGGCGGATTTGGTGATTTCGTTGAACACCACCCGGCGGAAACGGCTTTCGTCACCGCCAATGGCTTCGCGCAGGTGCCAGGCAATGGCTTCTCCCTCGCGGTCCAAGTCCGTTGCGAGATAGACGTTGTCGGCATTGGCGGCAAGCTTGCGCAGCTCGTCAACGACTTTTTCCTTGCCCGGCAGAATCTCGTAGTGCGCTTCCCAGTCGTGATCCGGGTCGATCCCCATGCGCTTGATCAGCTGCTCGCGGTTCTTCTTGCGCTTGTAGATCTCTTTCTGCTCGGGAGAAAGCTTGCGGGTTTCGGCGGCGCGACGCGCGCGCTCCTTGGCATCCACCGGCTTCTTGTTGGACGCGCCGGTGGGCAGATCCCGGATGTGACCGATACTGGACTTCACCACGAAGTCCTTACCGAGATACTTGTTGATGGTTTTTGCCTTTGCCGGCGACTCGACAATGACCAGTGATTTACCCATAAGCTTCTGATTTTTAATAAAAAATTTACTACGTCCGCGCCGCATGCAAAATGCATTTTGGGCGGCGCGCTGCGCGAATATATATGCACAGCCCCCAGTGCGGTCAAGCAAGTGACGCAAATTGACCGCCGCCAACCTGGCATTTCAGGCTACTGTGACCAGCCAAATGACCAGTGGTTCAGGCCAAATTTCAGCCAGAAATCCTGCAGTTTCCGATATCTGTAACCAGGGTGCGCTGCTCCGTACCGGCGAGATCGATCAAGAATTCGCCAATCGATTTCACAGTAGACCAGATCCCGGGGGCAGTCAGGTCACCGGCGCGATGGATCGTCACCGCCCGCACCTTCCTCCCCGCCACCGTTGCGTTGAGGTTCCCTTATTGCTTCCTCTATTACCGGGCGCAGGTCGGACAGTGCGCTCTGAATTGCTTTCAGCCCGCCGTCGCCGCTGCGCTCCTTCCACTGCACGCCGAGGCCACTGTCATTACACAGAATGGCGGTTGCATCCGCCGGCAGCCTTTCCAGCAGCTCCTTCAGGGGTTTCTTTGCCAGCTCCGGTGCCTGCCGTCCCTTGCGCCAGTCCCACACATCGTCGAAGTGCATTTCGTGCGACATGCGCTGCAGCTCCAGGCCCCAGCCGGTCTGCAGCCGACGCGGGTTGCGCCACTGGGAGAAATACACCGCCGCGGTGCCCTCTCCCTGCGAAGCGGGCAGCGATACCATCTGCACCTTGAGGCCGGAACTGGCGGCACTCTGGCGCAGTGACGCCAGGCGGCGGTCGCGACTGCTGGGCTTGAGCCACATCACCGGCCCAATCACCAGGGTGACCGCTAGCAGGATCATGAACAGTGGGAGCCAACTGGGCATAGCGGTTTCCTTGCGTTTGATGTTCTGTGATGTGGTGGTTGTGGTTTGCGCGGCGCATATTTTTCCCTACAGTGCCGCGGTTATGTCAAGAAAGTTTTTTTAAAGTAGACTCAGATCAAGAACGCGGTTGTTGTCCGCCGCTACTCTTTTTGAACGTTCGACGGCAGAGCAGGTTATCTTTTGCCGGCCAACATTCGATACGACGCAGGGCCAAGCGAGGAAAATATGGCGGGATACAAGAACATTCTGGTGGGACTGGACCTTTCTGAAGAATCTTCCCAGGTCGTGGACCGCGCCGCGCAGATTGCGGCGGACAGTGGCGCGCAGTTGAGCCTGGCGCACATTATCGAGCCTCTCACCTTTGCCTATGGCGGGGATATTCCGATGGACCTGTCGGAGGTGCAGGAACAGCTGCAGAACCAGGCGAAGGCACAACTGGCCAAGGCGGGCGCAAACCTGAACATTCCCGAAAGCCGCCAGCACGTGGTACTGGGGCAGCCGGCAACGGAAATTCACCGATTGGCGGAGGAAAGCGGCTGCGACCTAATCGTGATCGGCAGCCACGGCCGCCACGGTCTCGCCCTGTTACTGGGCTCTACCGCCAACGGCGTGCTGCACGGCGCCGGCTGTGATGTGCTGGCGGTGAGAGTGCACGCGCCGGAGGAATAACCGGCTCGCCAGTGGGTCCGTGGCGGCGGCGCCGCCCCGGGCATCACCACTTTCACGGACAGGAAAGGAACGTTCGTAAACACAAATAGAAGCTTGCTCGCACAAGCTTTTACATCTCATCGAGCTCTGCCCAGCGCTCGAACGCGGTTTCGAGTTCCTGTTGCAACTCCGCGAGCTGCTGCAGTTTGTTTTGCACCAGCTCGCTGTCCTGCTGGTAAAAACCCGGGTCCGCGGTTTCCGTTTCCAGGGCGCCTATCTGCTGCTCGAGCTCCTCGATTTTCGCCGGTAGCGCGTCCAGCTCGCGCTGCAATTTATAACTGAGCTTCTTGGCTTTCTTGCCGCCCTTCTCACCCTTGTCTGCCTTTTCCTGCGGCGCGGGCTCAGGCTTTTCATCACCGCCGGACGCGGGCTGTTTGCGCGCGGTAAGCTGTTCTTCCGCGCTGAGGAAACGGCCACCCTGGCGCACAAAGTCCTGGTATCCGCCCACGTATTCCCGCACTGCGCCTTCGCCCTCGAAGGCCAGGCAGCTGTCCACCACATTGTCGAGGAAGGCGCGGTCGTGGCTGACCAGCAGAACGGTGCCGGAGAAGTCCAGCAGCAGCTGCTCCAGCAGTTCCAGGGTTTCCACATCGAGGTCGTTGGTGGGCTCGTCCAGTACCAGGATGTTGGCGGGCTGACTGAACAGCTTGGCCAGCAGTGCGCGGTTGCGCTCGCCGCCGCTCAGGGCACCGACCTTGGTGCGCGCCTTGACCCCGGTAAACAGGAAGTCACTCAGGTAGGACATCACGTGGCGCGTGGCACCACCGATCTGGATGCTCTCGCGGCCTTCGGCGATATTGTCGAGCACGGTGAGTTCCGGGTTCAGAGTATCGCGGCGCTGGTCGAAATAGGCTACCTGCTGTTTGGTGCCCAGGCGGATCTCGCCGGCCTCCGGTTCCAGCTCGCCCAGCAGCAGCTTGATCAGGGTACTCTTGCCGGATCCATTGGGACCGATCAGGCCCACCTTGTCGCCGCGCATCAGGGTGAAATCGAGATCCCGGATCAGCGGTGCCTCGCCGGGATAGCCAAAGGTGACGCCGGTGAGCTCCGCCACCAGCTTGCCCGAGCGCTCGCCGGAATCCAGTGACATCCGCGCGATGCCCTGCTGCTGGCGACGGGCCTGGCGCTCGCGACGCAGGGACTCCAGCGCGCGCACGCGGCCCTCGTTGCGGGTGCGCCGGGCCTTGATGCCCTGCCGGATCCACGCCTCTTCCTGCGCCAGTTTCTTGTCAAACAGCGCGTCGCTGCGCGCCTCCTCTTCCAGCTGCTTTTCCTTTTCCTGCTGGTAGCGGTCGAACTGGCAGCGGAACACCCTCAGAATACCGCGATCCAGGTCCCACACAGTGGTTGCCAGGCGCTGTGCCAGCGCGCGGTCGTGGCTCACGAACAGCAAGGCGCCGCGAAAGGTCGCAAGGAAGTTTTCCAGCCACTCCACCGCGGCGATATCCAGGTGGTTTGTGGGCTCGTCCAGAATCAACAGGTCCGGCTCGCTCACCAGCGCCCGCGCCAGTGCCGCGCGCCGCTGCCAACCACCGGAGAGATCCGCCACGCCCACTTCCGGATCCAGGCTGAGACGGTCGAGTACGCTGTCAATCCGCGCCATCAGCTCCCAGCCGTGGGCGTTGTCGATCTTGCTTTGCAGGTCCGGATTCTGGTTTTCCCGGTACTCCCCCAGCCACACCCCGACATCGCCGAGCCCCGCGGCCACGTAGCGGTACACGGTGTCGCTGCAGTCTTCGGGCAGTGCCTGCTCCAGGGTGGCGAACACCGCCCCGCTCTGGCGGATTACCTCACCGGCATCCGGGTCCCCGCCGCCGCTGATCAGGCGCAGCAGGCTAGACTTACCCTCGCCGTTGCGGCCCACCAGGCAAATCCGGTCTCCGCGCTCGATTTTGGCACTGACCTGATCTGCCAGCACCTGTACGCCATAGCGCAAACACACGCCATCCAACTGAAGCAACATAAATAACAACTACAATATTTTTGGGTGAAAAAGGACATTCTACGCTTTATTCTGGGCGGATAAGCGAAATCTCAATCGGGTTTTCAGTATGTCGATTGGCAGTAAAGGACTCGCCACCATTCTTTCTTTCAGCTTTGCCGTGCTCACCGCCGTCGCGAGCGCGCAACAGCCTGTGGCGGCCGCCGCTGCGGGCGCGGCCCCCGCGGACAAGCAGGAGAGCGACGAGGTCAAAGCCGCGGAGCACGCCATTGCCCAGCGCGAGAAGCTGCAGGAGGCGCGCCTCGCCATTGCCCACAACGACCGGCGCGCGCTGGACAAGCTCAAACGCGAACTGAAAGATTACCCCCTACTCCCCTATCTCGATTACTGGGCGATCAGCAAAAAACTTTCCCGCCTGCCCTACGACGATATCGATGCCTTCCTCGACAAGTACGACGGTACCGCCATCGGCGACTGGATGCGGGTGCGCATTCTACGTGAATTGGGCAGCCGTGACCGCTTTCAGGCATATCTCAAGTACTTCCGCCCGGAGCAGAACAACCGCACCTCCCTGCGCTGCTACTACGTGGATGCACTGTCGCGCCACGGCGACAAGGCAGAGGCCTACAAAATCATCGAGGAACTGTGGACCGTCGGCGCCTCCCAGCCCAAGGAGTGCGACCCGGCGTTTAACCGCTGGATCCGGGATGGCGGCTTGACCCGGGAACTGGCGTGGAAACGCCACTATCTGTCGGTGACTGCGGGCAACATCGAGCTCGCCGCATATATCGCGCGCAAGATGACCAAGGCCGAAGCCCGGCGCGCAAAGCTGATGCGCTCGGTGTATCGCGAACCGGACCAGATCCTCGATTACACCCGCTTTGTGAAAAAGAACCCCGAGTATCGCGATATCGTCAATATCGGCCTGCGCCGCCTGGCACAAAAAGAGCCGGAAAAGGCGCAGGCCGCCTGGCAGCGTTACAGTGCCAGCTACCTGTTCAGCGACGACGAGCGCGACAATTTCCTGCGCTACCTGGCGCTACAGTTTGCCCGCCAGGACGATCAGCAGGGCCTGAAGAACCTGATCAAGCACAACGAAGGCTTTTTCGATCAGCGCGCCGGGGAATGGCTGGTGCGCCAGTCGATGCGGGAACTGGACTGGGCCCAGGTCGAGTTCTGGATCGACCAGCTGCCGCAAGCCGATCGCGATCACGAGCGCTGGCGTTACTGGAAAGCCCGCGCCATTGAGGAACAGCTGGCGAATGCCGACAAGGACGATACCGAGCGCAAGGCGCTGGCACACCAGCTGTACCAGCAAGCCGCACAGGAGCGCAGTTATTACGGTTTTCTGGCCGCGGACACCATCGGTCAGGACTACAGCTTTGTGGACCGGCCTGCCCCCATCAAGCCGGAACAGGTAGAACAGGTTGCCGCGCGGGATGACATGCAGCGCGCCAAGGAATTGCAGGCCATCGGCGAGTTCTTCCACGCTCGGCGCGAATGGAATTACGCCACCGAGGATATGACCCCGCAGGAGCTGATGTCGGCGGGCAAGATCGCCAGCTCCTGGGGCTGGTACCACAAGTCTATCCAGTCGATCCTGGCGGCCGATTACCTGGACGACCTGGAGCTGCGTTTTCCGCTGGCGTTTTCCGATATCGTGGCAAAAGTTTCCGGCCGCATGGGCAAGAAAACCGCGCTCGACTCCAACCTGGTATTTGCCATCGCCCGCCAGGAAAGCCACTTCAGCCACGATGCCAAGTCCGGCGCCGGCGCCATGGGCCTGATGCAATTGCTACCATCCACCGCCAGCGCCACCGCCAGGAAAGCGGGAGTGCGCTATCGCCGTTCATGGGACCTGCTGAATCCCAATACCAACATCAGTCTCGGCGCCTATTACCTCAACTCGCTGCTGAACCGCTTCGACAACAACCGCTTCCTCGCTGCCGCGGCCTACAACGCCGGCCCCACGCGGGTTTCGCGCTGGCTCAAAGATACCGCCAACAAATTGCCGTTCGATGTGTGGATAGAGACCATACCCTACCGTGAAACCCGCAATTACGTGCAGAATGTACTGTCCTACTCGGTAATTTACGCCTATCGCAGTGGCAACAAATCGACACTGCTGCGCAAGAACGAAGCCGAGGCGAAATTGTAAGAAAGGACACCGGCCAGGCCATGCCTGCCCGCAAACAAAAACCGGCGCCTGGGCGCCGGTTTTTTTATTCAGTAGATCGCAAAATTTTTCAAAGCCGCTCGCGCAACCACGCGTCCAGCTCCTCGCCGGTAAACGGCCAACAGAGAACATCGCCGGTATCCCCCAGCCCCACCACCGGGATGCTCCAGCCGAACAGCTCGCTCAGTTTTTCATCTTCGGCGATATCCACCGGCTGCAACCTCAACTGGTGCTGAGCCAGTACCGGCCAGGCGACCTCCTTGGCCTTTTCGCACAGGGTGCAGCCCAGGGTGGTGTAGAAAACCAGTGCTTGTGCCGACACTTGAATCAACCTTTTAAATCCAACCGGTCAACGGGACTGCGCGCAACATCGCGGCAGCGGTGAAACTACAGCAATCCCTGGCTGCGCGCCCAGAAGTAGCCTGCCGCGGCCACGCCCGCCAGCAGCATGCCGATCCACAGCCAGCCGGAGCCCCCTGCGGTGGTGGAGTGTTCCTCGTAGGTACCGGCGCTGCTGTTACCGGCCGCAGCCTGGCTGCGCGCGGCCGGGCGCAGGCGATCGCGGTTCAGCGCCTGCTCCAGCGCGCCGTCCGCGCGATCCATCTCCGGCAGCGACACCGCCTGGCGCACCGTGGTTTTATCCAAGTCGTCCGCCGGGCCCACCACGCTGAAGCTCAGGCTGTCGAAACGCAGCTCATCCCCACGCCGCACCCGGCACTCGGTAACCCGTTGATTGTTCAGGTAAGTGCCGTTGGCGGAACCGAGATCCACCACGAACAACAACCCTTCCCGCACCTCCAGGCGCGCGTGACGCCGGGACAGGTGGGACATGGCGAATGTCAGATCGCACTCATCGGAGCGCCCCACCACACTGGCTTCACGCACCGGATAGACACGGCCAACGATGGCCGGGTGATTGGCCCGCAGCGCCCAGGACACATTGGCGCTGGCCGCTGCCGCCTTGAGGCGGGTAATTTTCGGGTCGATGACCGCCAGATTGCGCTCACCGAGCTGTAGTTTGTCGTTGCGCTGCAGCTTGCAGCTGCCATCTATCAGCTTGCCGTTGACCGCCACCAAGCCGCTGCCGGCCAGGTTTCGCAGCTCCAGCTCTTCGCCATCGACCACGATTTCCACATGCAGTTTGGCGAGAGACGGGTCTGCCAGCGTAAGGTCGCAATTACTGCCGCGACCGATTGTGACTTTGGGCGCCACCAGCCACACGCTCTGACGCGCATCTTTTACGTCACAGAGTTTGAGCATTGCCTAGGTTTCCTTGATTAGAGCCTGTGTGGCCGCGCGCATTGCAGTTGCGCCGTTGCGACCGCACCGTTAGCGCCGGCCAGCCCTTTGACACATCCGGGGGCGCCGGGCAAGTTACCAGTTTATGCCGAAAATCCCGACGACTGACGTCAAGATTCGATGACCTGAGTTTATCACGGGGATTTTCGTTAGCGTGTGATTCCGTTTGCAGCTTACAATGGTGCAAGGCTCTAGTATGGAGGCGTTAAACAATACCGCGCTGGTCAGGGTGAGACCTTCGGATCCCTTTTGCGGTCCTGCAATACCGCATTTTCCGCAGGTCAGAGTTGGCTCCACCCCAGGGATCGGGCAGCGCAATGCGCTTTCGACAATAATGACAGGTAACAGGTAGTTGCATACCAGTGAGTGAAGCCAGAGTACGGGAACGCCCCAGTGGTGTGAGCCACCCCGCCGTACGCGCAACGAAGCGCAGCGCCGGGGCGACACACACCGGATACCGCCGTGAACAGAACGAGGACGCGTTCTGGGGCGACGAGAACCGCGGTGTCTGGGTTGTCGCTGATGGTCTCGGGGGCCACCAGGCCGGCGAGATTGCCAGCCAGACGGTGGTTGAGGAGATCCAGCGCTCATCCGCCACCGACCGCCATTACGAGCAGGCCCTGCGCCGCGCCCACGCCCTGCTGATCGGCGAAGAGACCAACACCACCGCCATGGGCACCACCGCTGTGGTGGTCGCCGAAGATGGCAACTATTTCCACGTGTACTGGGTCGGCGACAGCCGTGCGTATCTGTGGACACCGGGCACCAGCCCTGAAAGCGCTGAACCTGGCGCAGAAGCGGCAGGTCAGACAGATCTGGATCCGCCGCCGTCTCGTGGCCAACTCACCCAGCTGACCATCGACCACTCCTACGTGCAGATGCTGGTAGACTCCGGTGCGATCAACGCCGAAGAGGCCGCCAGCCATCCCAACCGGCATGTGATTACCCGCTGTATCGGTGGCACTGCCAACCCCACGCTGGAGATCGACCGCGCCTCCTTCTCGTGGAAGCCCGGCCAGAAACTGTTGCTGTGCAGCGACGGCCTGAGCAACGACGTGAGCGAGGCGGAAATCTGCCAGATTCTTACCGAACACCCGGAAAATCAGCGGGCCGCGGAATTTCTTATTGCCGCAGCACTGGATGCGGGCGGCCGCGACAACATCACCGTGCAACTAGTGAGTTCGCCGGAACAGCACGCAGAAAATGGCCAGAACAAGACCCTGCGCACAGGCGGTACGTTAGCCGCTTCCGGGCATTTAAATACTCCTGAGGGCACACTTCTGCCCAGAATCGCTACAATTGCAGCCATTGTGGCGCTGTGCGCCGGCGCAGCTTGGTGGCTGCTGCAGAATTGATCTGACAGCGAACGGGAACAGGGAACTACGGGGAAAACTTGAATGGAAGTTGTCAGCAGTGGTGTTGCATCGCTGGAAATTCCCGGTTACCAGATCCTGAAAAAGATCAATCAGGGCGGTATGTCCACCGTATATCTGGCTACCCAGCGCAGCATGGGACGCCAGGTTGCGCTCAAGGTCATGTCCCCGGTGCTGAACGCCGACCCCATTTTCAGCGAGCGCTTCCAGCGCGAGGCGAATATTGTCGGCCAGCTATCGCACCCCAATATCGTCGCCATTCACGACATCGGCCGCTACCGCAGCCTGAACTATATCGCCATGGACTACCTGCCCGGCGGCTCCGTGGCGGACGCCCTCACCCGCGGTGCGCTGGAACCGCTGGAAGCACTGCATATCACCCGTCAGATCGCCATGGCGCTGGATCACGCCAGCAACAAGGGCTACGTGCACCGGGACCTGAAGCCGGAAAACATCCTGTTCCGCGAAGACGGTTCCGCGGTACTGACGGATTTCGGCGTCGCCCGCGCGGTGGCGCGCACTACCCGCATGACCAACACCGGCATGGTGGTGGGCACTCCCCACTACATGAGCCCGGAGCAGGCCCGTGGTGCCGCTGTCGACGGCCGCGCCGACCTCTACAGCCTGGGTGTGGTGTTCTATGAAATGCTCACCAGCGCGGTCCCCTTCCAGGCGGAAGAAGCGGTGGCGATCGCCATCAAGCACCTCACCGATCCGATTCCGCGCCTGCCCGCGCGGCACTCCCTGTACCAGGGGCTGATCGACCGCTTTCTTGCCAAGGACCCGGACCAGCGCTTCCAGCGCGGCCTCGATGTGGTCGACGCCATCGACCAGCTGTTCGCAGCCATCGAGGGCAAATCGCCCACCACGCAGACCAAATTGAACAACACCTCGGTGCGGGTCTCCAGCCTGGTGCGGGCCCTGCTATTGACCCTGTACGGCACCCTCAGCGACCGCATTGCCGCGTCCTGGGCGCGCTTGCGCGACAAGCCCCTGCACGAACAGAGCGGGCGCGCGGAACAGCAGACAATCCTGCGCATGCAGCAGGTGATGCAGCAGGCGCAACCGCTGCGCCGGCGCTCCTGGCTTTTCGGCGCCATGCTGTGCGGTAGCCTGATGCTCGCCTGGGTGCTGTTCAGCCTGCTGAGCCACAAATTCTCCTGGCAGACGGAATCCGGCCTGGTCAATGACGCCGCCGGCATCACCTCCCAGTTGCTGCTGCCGGAGCCCGGCAGCAGCACAGTGCCCGCCGGCACCGACAACAACCCCCTGCCCGGGCCGGTTCAGTTATCCGCAGCGAACAGCTCCGGGCTGCGGCCGGTATTGCGCGACCGGGCGAGCGCGCAGTCCCCGACCTTACCCGCAGTGGAAGCCGCGGCGTCGGCACGGGAAGAAGTTGCACCCGCGCCAACATCTGTAGCGCCATCCGAACCGACACCCACAGCAACACCCACAGCAACACCCACAGCAACAGCCACAGCAACGCGCGCACCGGCAGAAGCCGTGCAAACACCGCCGGCGCAAACGCAGACCTATGCGCTGACGGTATCCGCCAAGCCGTCTGACGCGCGTATCCGCATCATGAATATCGTGCCCCGCTATACCCCGGGGATGGCGCTGGCGCCCGGCCGTTACGATGTGGAAGTGAGCAAACCCGGCTTTGACAGCCTGCGCCGCTGGATTGAAATTGAAGCCAGCGATGTGACGCTCGCGGTGGAGCTAGAGCGCAAATATGTCACCAGTCGCCCGTTCAATTCACCACTGGCGGACGGCGGGCGCGGGCCGGAAATGGTCGTGGTTCAGCCGGGCAGCTTTACCATGGGCAACGAGCGCCGCCCGTTCACCAGTCCGGCACATGAGATCTCGGTGAAAAAGGCCTTTGCGATTTCCTCCCATGAAATCACCTTCGCCGAGTACGACCGCTTTGCCAAGGCCACCGGCCGCCCTCTGCCCGCCGATGCCGGCTGGGGCCGCAGCAGCCGTCCGGTGGTCAATGTCAGCTGGGAAGATGCAAAGCAGTATGCGCGCTGGCTGAGCGAACAGAGCGGGCAGAAATACCGCCTGCCCAGTGAAGCGGAGTGGGAATATGCGGCGCGCGCCGGTAGCGACACGCCCTTCTGGTGGGGCAGCAGCAGTGCGCGGGGCAAGGCCAATTGCCGTCGCGGCTGCGCCAGCGAATTCAACAGCCTGTTTTCAACCTCATCGGCACCGGTGGGCAACTACAGGGCGAACGAATTTGGACTTTTTGATACCGCCGGCAATGTCGCCGAATGGACACAGGATTGCTTCCTGGGGGATTACAGCAACCACCGCAGCGATACCCGCGCGGTGGAAATCAAGAACTGCGAGTTGCGCTCGGTGCGCGGCGGTTCCATGCGCGAACCGCTGCGCAACCTCAGCGCCGATTACCGCACCGGCCTGAATGAAAATGCGGCCTCAAAGGAAGTGGGCTTCCGTCTGGTGATGGAACTGTAATCCATCGCCCTTGCGCGATAATGGTTAACCCGCTTTCCGGACCTGCCACACATTGTGAATTTTCGGGTTGCGCTGGAAGTCCTTGTCCAGCAGCTGCCCGGACAGATTTTCCACCGCGAATTCCCCCTCGATCTCCTCATCCATCTTGAAACTGCGCAGGTTGTTGGAAAACACCAGAGTTCCGCCGGGCGCCAGCAGCGCCATGCACTGGCGAATCAGATTTGCGTGATCCCGCTGAATATCCAGTACCCCGCGCATTTTTGCCGAGTTGGAAAATGTGGGCGGGTCGAGAAAAATCAGGTCGAAGTGACCGCGGCGATTCTGCTGTGCCGCTTCCAGCCACTGCAGGCAGTCCGCCTCGATCAGCTGGTGCCGGTACGGGTCCATACTGTTCTGGCGGAAATTCCGCTGTCCCCACGCCTGATAGGTCTTCGACATATCCACGCTGGTGCTTTCACTGCAGCCACCCAGTGCTGCCTGCACCGTGGCAGTGGCGGTATAGCAGAACAGGTTCAGCAGCTTCTTGCCGTTTGCCAGCTTGCGCAGATACTGCCTGACCGGGCGGTGGTCGAGGAACAACCCGGTATCCAGGTAATCCCACAGATTGATTTCCAGCTGCGCACCGTACTCGTCCACCCAGAATGCCTGCGTGTTGCCCTCGCGCTTCTGTTGCTGCTCGCGTTTCTGGTACTGGCTGCCGCTGTCCTTGTGGCTGTGGCGGCGGCGCTCCTTGATCGATACATTGCGCGGCGACAGCTCCAGCACCTGGCGCGTTGCCCGCACCAGGTCGGACAGGCGCGCGCGGGCTTTCTGCTCGGGAATATTCGCCGGTGCGCGGTACTCCTGGATATGGGCGAAGGTCTCCCCCTGCAGTGAACGGTAAACGTCGATGGCCGCGGAATACTCCGGCAGGTCCGCGTCGTACAGGCGGTAGCAGCTGATACCGTTCTTGTTGGCCCACTTCCCCACATTACGCAGGTTTTTCTGCAGGCGGTTGGCCACCATCTGCGCTTCTTCCGACAGCACCCTTGCCGGTTGCCCTTCCCCACCCTGACCGGCTCCGGTAGCGGAATTGGCGTGGATCTCGAACAGCAACAACTGGCTGGGAATACTGCCGTTAAACAGCTTGTACTGTTTGTGCGAACGCAGGCCCGTGCTGTGGCAGAGCTCCGGGTTGCCGGTAAAGATGCCCGCACGCCAGCCGCGGAACTCCTGCTTCAGCTGTCGCCCCAGTTCGTTGTAGGTATCCCGCAGCGCCTCCTGCTCTCCCAGACGCTCGCCATAGGGCGGATTGGTCAGCACCAGGCCGGGCTTCACCGGACGGTGACTGGGCACCTTGAAGGCCGCCACCGGGCGGCAGCTCACGCGCACAAACCTTTCCAGCCCGGCGCGGGCGATATTGGACTCGGCGGCGAACAGCACCTTGGCATCGGCGTCGTAGCCGCGGATCTCCGGCAGCTGCCGCTCCATGCCCGCGGCCCTGCGCTGCAGCGCCTCTTCCCGCAGCGCCAGCCAGATATCGTTCTGGTGGTTCAGCCAGCGCTCGAAACCGAAACTCTCCCGCAACAGACCCGGGGCAATGTCCGCAGCCATCAGGGCGCCTTCGATCAGGATGGTGCCGGAGCCACACATCGGGTCCAGCAGCGCGCCGCCCTCGGCGGCGATTTGCGGCCAGCCACTGCGCAGCAGCAACGCCGCCGCCAGGTTTTCCTTCAGCGGTGCCGCGCCGATATGGGTGCGGTAGCCCCGCCGGTGCAGGCTGTCGCCACACAGGTCGATGGCGATCTCCAGGTTGTCCCGGTGCAGGCGCAGCATCACCGACAGGTCGGGATCGCGCTTGTCCACGTCCGGGCGCGCACCGGTGGCCTTGCGCAGGCGGTCGACCACCGCATCCTTCGCCTTCTGCCCGCCGAACTGGCTGTTGCGGATCTCGCGGTTGGTACCGGAAAACTGCACCCAGAGTATGCCGGTGGGGCTGATATGTTCTTCCCAGGGTACGGCGACCACCGCGTTGTAGAGGTCCTCGGCATTGCGGACAGGCGCCTGACCGAGATTGAGCAGCACCCGGTTGGCCAGCCGGCTCCACAGGCAGGTGCGATAGGCCAGTTGCAGGGGGCCGCGAAAACGCACCGCGGCGGGCTGTTCGCGCCCGACGCTGGCACCCAGTGCACGCAGTTCGTCTGCAAGCAGGTTTTCCAGGCCTTTGGGACAGGTGGCGGTGAAGTCAAACTCTACAGTCAAGGGAAGTTACTCAGTCAGTCATTTCGATCATGCCTGCAGCGCCGCGGGCGCTACCCGCGCGGCAGGCTTTGGGTGGCGCAAGCATACAGCAAACGGGTACGGCATTCCTTCATTCCCGCGAGGGCCGGGATGACGTTTCCCGCTAGATGAATTTCTGCTATCAGCCGCAGTTTTCAGAAAAAAACAGTCATTCCGCGACCGCATGTGGTCTGGTTAACTGAAACCCTTCCCGCCACCGGGCTTCCACAATAAGCTGGAAAGTGGAAAAACGGGAATGGATTACACTGTCAAATAGAGCGCCGAAAAATCCACAGGCGAGATCCGACAAACAGAAAGGCGACGCGCATATTCTCAGACCCGGGCATCACCTCTTTCAGTGCCCGGGTTCCGTAAAAACAGAGTGAATGAAAGTTCGAGGTACTCAATCGATGAAACGCCAAAAACGCAATCCCTCCGATAGAGCATTCCACAAAGGATACGTTGCCGCGATGGAAGGCAGAGGTTACGAAACCTGTCCCCATGAGCTCGGCTTGTTACACCAGGAATGGATCAACGGCTGGCGACAGGGGCGCCAAGATTACTGGAGCGGATTTGGCCCGGCAGCGCAGGCCCAGCGCGTGGTGAATATGTAATACACGGTAAAATCGGAAAAAAATCCCGGGAAATACCCGGGATTTTTTATTTGTCGGCGATACGCCCCTTGTGCAGCTCCGCGATTGCCGCTGCGGCCTCGCGAATGATCGCCGGCCCGCGGTAAATAAAACCGGAATAGATCTGTACCGCGGTGGCGCCCGCACGGATTTTCTCCGCGGCGCTGTCGCCATCGAAAATACCGCCGACACCGATAATCGGGATGGTGCCGTCCAGCGCCGCGGACAACTGGCGAATCACCTCGGTTGAACGCTCGGTCAGTGGCCGCCCGCTCAAACCGCCCTCTTCCTCACCGTGGGTAAAACCCTTCACCAGCGATTTATCGATGGTGGTATTGGTGGCAATCACCCCGTCGATTTCGTGCTCGTACAGGGACTGGGCCACATGCTTGATTGCCTCCTCGTCCATATCCGGGGCAATCTTCACCGCCAGCGGGACATAGCGGTCGTGCTCGTCCGCCAGCGCCTTCTGCTTCTGCTTCAGTGCCGCGAGCAGTGCGTCCAGGCTGTCGCCGTACTGCAGGTCGCGTAGCCCCTTGGTATTCGGTGAGGAGACATTTGCGGTGATGTAATCCGCGTGGGCATACACCTTTTCCATGCACAGGCAGTAATCGTCCGCGGCCTTCTCTACCGGGGTATCGAAATTCTTGCCCACATTGATACCGAGCACACCGGAATAGCGCCGGCGCTTTACCCGCTCCAGCAGGTAGTCCACACCCAGATTATTGAATCCCATGCGGTTGATGATCGCTTCCGCATCGGGAATGCGGAACAGGCGCGGCTGCGGGTTGCCCGGCTGCGGGCGCGGGGTAACGGTACCCACTTCCACAAACCCGAACCCCAGAGCGCCGAGGCCGTTGAACGCCTGCGCGTTCTTGTCCAGGCCCGCCGCCAGTCCCACCGGATTCGGCAGGGTCAGCCCCATCAGCTCGACCGGATCGTCCGGCACTTCCTTGGCAAACAGGGACATGAGGCCGAGGCGCTCGGCAGCGCCGATGGCATCCAGGGTGAGGTGGTGGGACCGCTCCGGGTCCAGCGCAAACAGTGCTTTGCGCAAATGCTCGTACATGGGCTTCCTTTTAATCATTCAAAAGCCGGGCGACCTTTACAGGGCGCCCGGCGTTCACTTCCGGTCACTCTCGAACAGTGTCGCTCGATCAGGCGGAGAGCGTCTCCTGGTCCGCGGTGGCATTGGCCAGGTACATCAGCTCCCGCAGGGCCACGGTAAACATGGCGAAGTCGCCACCGGGCGAGGATTTCAGCTCTTTCAGCAGGCCGTTCCAGCGCTGCAGCGGCTGCGCCATGATAGCGCCCCAACGGGTCATTGCGCTATCCACGTCCAGGCCGTCGTCGCCGGCAAGGCGCAGGATATGCACCGAGAGCTTGAACAGCTGGCTGTCCAGGTCGTCCATGCTGGTCTCACGGGCCTGGGCCTGCCAGAAGCTGGTGACCGGCAGCTCGATGATCTGGTTGCCGAACCAGTAAAGTCCGAGCTTGTCCGCCAGGGAGAAATAGGTTTTCGCCACCTCCTCTACCGGGCGGTCACTGACCTGCGCGGACTGGGAAATACCCAGGGCCGAGAACAGGTAGGTCGGCGATGCCGCCAGCATTGCCAGCTTCTCCGGCACCTTGGCCGCCAGCAGCTGCTCCTGGCGTCTCTGCCACTCGCGCAGGGGTTCGCCACTCAGTACTTCCGGCAGCGCGCGGATAACCCGCTGCACGGAATCCTGGAACAGCGCGCGCTCTTCCGCCGGATCCAGCACCCCGCGACGGTTGCGCACAAACCAGCGGGTGGCGCGGCGCACGCGGCCGATCATGGAGTTCATCAGCTGCATCTGCAGCTCGGACGACACCTGGTAATCCAGAGCAGCGACACCATCCTGGAACTCCTCCATCAGGTACACATCCCGGGCACTGATATAGGCCGCGGCAATGGTATTGATGTCGGCACCGGTGGCGCTGGCAATGCGGTTGTAGAAAGTGATCCCCATGCTGTTGACCATTTCATTGGCCACCTGGGTGGAGACGATCTCGCGGCGCAGCTGGTGGTCGTACACCAGACCCTTGTAGCGCGCCACCAGCGCCGGCGGGAAGGCGGATTCCACCGCTTCCTGCACGCGGTCGTTGTCGATGATCTCGGAACCCAGCAGCTCCTCCTTCAGTTTCACCTTCACGTAGGAGATCAGCACCGACAGCTCCGGGCGGGTCAGGTACTGGCCCTTGTTGTCGCGCTCGTTGAGGGTTTCGTTATCCGGGATGAACTCCAGCGCGCGGCGCAGGCGCCCTTCCGATTCCAGCGTATTGATCACGCGACGGTATTCGTCAAAGCGATCGCCGATCTGGAATTCGGCCACGCTCAGGGCCCGGGTCTGATCGTAATTGTTGCCGAGCACCAACTCGGCTACCGATTCGGTCATTTCCTCCAACAACTGGTTGCGCTGCTTTTCCGTCAGATCGCCGTTGGCCACCACCTTGTCCAGCAGGATCTTGATGTTCACCTCGTGGTCGGAACAGTCCACACCGCCGGCATTGTCGATAAAGTCGGTATTACACTTGCCGCCGTTCAGCGCAAACTCGATGCGCCCGCGCTGGGTCATGCCCAGGTTGCCGCCCTCACCGAACACCTTGCAGCGCAGCTCATTGCCGTTGACCCGCAGGTTGTCATTGGACTTGTCGCCCACCTGCCCGTGGCTCTCGCTGGTAGCTTTCACATAGGTGCCGATACCGCCGTTCCAGATCAGGTCCACCGGCGCGCGCAGCATGGCACTGATCAGTTCGTTGGGATTCAGCTGGTCTTCCTCGATGCCGAACGCCTGCTTCATTTCCGGGGTGATTTTCACGGACTTGGCGCGGCGCTCGAAGATGCCGCCGCCCTTGGAGATCAGGCTCAGGTTGTAATCGGTCCAGCTGGAGCGCGGCATTTCAAAAAGGCGCTTGCGCTCGTGGAAGCTGCTGGAGGCGTCCGGGTTGGGGTCGACAAAAATATGCAGGTGGTTGAAGGCACCCTTCAGGCAGATGTGCTCGGACAGCAGCATACCGTTGCCGAATACGTCGCCGGCCATATCGCCGATACCGATAACCGAGAAATTTTCCTGCTGTACATTCACGCCCATCTCGCGGAAGTGGCGCTGCACCGAGACCCAGGCACCGCGGGCGGTGATACCCATCTTCTTGTGGTCGTAACCGTTGCTGCCGCCGGAGGCAAAGGCGTCGCCGAGCCAGAAGTCGTACTCGGCGGCGATGCCGTTGGCGATATCGGAGAAGGTAGCGGTGCCCTTGTCCGCGGCCACCACCAGGTAGGGGTCGTCCTCATCGCGGCGGATGACCCGCGGCGGCGGTACCACTTCGCCGTCCTTCAGGTTGTCGGTCACATCCAGCAGCGCGCGGATAAAGGTCTTGTAGCAGTTGATACCCGCTTCGATCATTGCCTCGCGGCTGTTGTCCAGCGGCGGGCGGCGCACCACGAAACCGCCCTTGGCACCGCTGGGTACGATCACCGCATTCTTCACGTTCTGGGCTTTTACCAGGCCCAGCACTTCGGTGCGGAAGTCTTCCAGGCGGTCGGACCAGCGCAGGCCGCCGCGGGCCACCTTGCCACCGCGCAGGTGCACACCTTCTACCTGGGGCGAGTACACGAAGATCTCGTATTCCGGGCGCGGCTCGGGGATATTCGGGATATCCCGCGGGCTGAACTTGATGGAGATGTAATCCTTCGGCTGGTCGTGCTCGTCCAGCTGGAAGAAATTGGTGCGCAGGGTCGCGCGGATCAGGTCCAGGTAGCGGCGGATCACCTGGTCTTCGTTCAGGTTGTCGACGCCGTCGAGGCCCTCGTGGATCTTCTTGATCAGGCGCTCGACCCGGGACTGGTCCTGGCGATCCGCGGAGTTGATGCGCGGGTCGAACATGGCGCGGAACAGAGCCACCAGGTTGCGGGTGATTTCCACATGGTTGGCCAGGGTCGCGGCAATATAGGACTGGGATGCGCTGAACTTGGTCTGCTTCAGGTAGCGGGCGTAGGCGCGCAGCATGCTCACCTCGCGCCAGTTCAGGCGCGCCGCCAGTACCAGGCGGTTGAACGAATCGCTCTCGGCAACGCCATCCCACACCGCGGCAAACGCATCCTGGAACAGGGAGCGGGAAGCCTGGGCATCGATGCGCGTGGGCAGGCCGAACTCCAGGTGGAACTCGTGCATCCACACATCCTGCTGACCGCGGGGGCGGATGGTGTAGGGGAATTCCCCCATCACCCGCAGGCCCAGGTGCTCCAGCACCGGAATCACGTCGGACAGGGTCAGGCCGCCCCCCAGGTTGAACACCTTGAAGCGCAGGCTGCCAGGCTCGGCGCCCACCGGCTGGTAGAAGCTCATCGCCACGCGGTTGTCCGCGCCCAGCTCCTGGATAGACGCCACGTCCTGTACCGCGATGCGGGGCTCGAAATCTTCCCGGTAACCGGCCGGGAAGGCCTGCCCGAAGTTGCTGCCCAGACGACTGCCAACCTCCTCGCCGTGGGTTTCGATCAGGGATTTTTGGAAAACATCTTCCCAGCTGCGGGTTATATCCACGATCTGCGCCTCCAGTCGCGCTACGTCAAGGTCCACCGGTTGGTTCGGGTCTACCCGGAATACGAAGTGCACCCGGGCGAGAATGGATTCGGAAAAATAGGTTGTGAAGTCGGAATCGATGGCGCCAATCGCGCGGGCAATATGCGCGCAGATTTTTTCCCGCACCGCACTGCTGAACTGTTCCCGCGGTACGTAGACCAACGCGGATACGAACTTGCCGAACGGGTCCTTGCGCAGGAACAGCCGCAGGCGCGCACGCTCGTTCATGCTGAGCACACCCAGCGACGTCTCGAACAGTTCGCGGGTGCTGCTCTGGAACAGTTCGTCGCGGGGGAAGGTATCCAGCACGCGCTTCAGCGCCTTGCCGTCGTGGCTGACCGGCGACAGGCCGCTCTGCTCCATCACCGATGCCAGCTTGCGGCGGATGATCGGGATCTTGGACGGGCTCTCCGTGTATACCGGAGAGGTGTACAGCCCCATGAATGCGGACTCGCCGATCACCTCGCCGTCGGCGTCGTAGCGCTTGATGCTCACATAGTCGGAATAGGCATCCCGGTGCACGCTCGACTTCACCGAAGACTTGGCAAAGGTAAGGAAGTTGGGGCCCTGGTAAAACCGCTGTTTGCCCTCGTTGAAGGCGTATTCCGGTGTCGGCTCGGCGGGTTCCGACAGGGTCTTGAAGATGCCCAGGCGGCGGTTTTCCACCTCGCGCAGTACCTTCTTGCCCTCCTCTTCGTCGAATTCATATTCGCGATATCCAAGGAAGGTGTAGTTGCCGTCGCGCATCCACTGCAGGAAGGCCGCCGCCTCCTCCAGGTTGGCATCGTTCTCGCCGATACCGGTGTGCAGCTGGTCTTCCATCGCGGCGCAGGTGTCCAGCATCGGCAAATAGTCGTCCACCACCAGTTCCACGTCACCGAGCACGGTAGTCAGCGAGCGGGCCAGTTGCGACAGGTGGGAGGCGGAGGTGTCGAGGTTGATCTCGAGGAAGATCATCGCCTCGCTGGTGACGCTGGGATCGTCCTCGCGCTCGGTGCAGTCCTTGCGCGGCGGCAACAGCGCCTGCAGACGACCGCTGTCGTCGCGGCGCAGCTGCATCACGGTACTTTTGATGGAATGGATGACGGTATTGCGGCGGTTGATTTCCATGCGCACGGAATCCACCAGGAACGGCATGTCCCGCTGCAGGATGCAGACCACGGTATGGGAGCACTCCCAGCCGTGATCCTCCAGGCGCGGATTGAACACCCGCACCTTGGGCTCGCCCGGGGCGCGCAGCTGGAAGAAGTCCCAGCAGGTATAGATACATCCATAGACATCCACCAGCCGCCGGCCCCTCAGGTCCTCCAGCGGGTACTGGTTCAGGAACTGCTCGGCAAACGCCACCACGGGCCCGGCCTTGTCGGCGAGCTTCTCGCGGATCAGGCCCGAGACCTGTTCCAGCAGTTCCTCCCGGCTGTCGGTAATCACCGTCGCCATATTCACGCATAACCTCCCATCGGCAGGCAGAACTTCTCGTATCTGCCAGCGCCACATCGATTGTGACTGTTTTGCTTGTTTCTGTTGTGCACGAACACCCACGGCCGCTGGTCGCAGGCTGCGGGCAATTCAACTCTTTGGTACGGATTCACACTTGCCACGGGATCTCTGGTGCATTTTGCTTGTCCCACTTACCGCCCAACCAGTTGCGGCCGGGGATTGGTGAAACAGTTCACAGTCGAACCATGCGCCAGAACATCTGTCTAAGGAACCCCGCGGTTGCCTCTCGGCGTACTGCCGCTAAAATCAACGGCGCCCGCCAAACTGCAGCGAGTGACTATATATAAAGATCACTATTTAAGATCATAGATAGCACTCGGCTCGGGCAGCGTATTGAAACAGGAAATTGGCAAAAGAAGTGACGATATGGACACACGCCAGCAGATAAAAATTCTGAGTGATTGGCTGGAACAGCAGATTATTGGTCAGGCGACTCTGGTCAATCGAATTCTCATTGGATTGCTGGCCGACGGGCACCTTCTGGTGGAAGGCGCCCCGGGTCTCGCCAAGACCAAAGCGATCAAAACCCTGGCGGATGCCATCGAGGGGGATTTCCACCGGGTGCAGTTCACCCCGGACCTGTTGCCGGCGGATATTACCGGCACCGACATCTACCGCCCGGAGACCGGCGAATTCCACTTCCAGCCCGGCCCGGTATTCCACAACCTGATCCTCGCCGACGAAATCAACCGCGCGCCGGCCAAGGTGCAGTCCGCCCTGCTCGAGGCGATGGCGGAACGCCAGATCAGTGTGGGGCGCAAAACCTATTCCCTGCCGGACCTGTTCCTGGTGATGGCGACCCAGAACCCCATCGAACAGGAAGGCACCTACCCGCTGCCGGAAGCGCAGCTCGACCGCTTCCTGATGCAGGTCAACCTGGCCTACCCGGATGCGGAATCGGAAGCCAAGATCCTGCAACTGGCGCGCAATGAAGCCAGCCAGGGCGAGAGCCGCCCAAGCGATACCATCAGCCAGGAAACCATTTTCACCGCACGGCGCGAGATTCTCGACCTGCAGATGGTGGAGGCGGTGGAGACCTATATCGTGCAGCTGATCATCGCCACCCGCGAGCCGGAGCGCTACGACCTCGAGCTGGCCTCCTGGCTCGACTTCGGCGCCAGCCCCCGCGCCACCATCGCCCTGGACCGCTGCGCCCGCGCCTACGCCTGGCTCGCCGGCCGCGACTACGTGACCCCGGACGACGTGATGGCGATCGCCCCGGACGTCCTGCGCCACCGCCTGCTGCTCAGCTTTGAAGCGGAAGCCGCCGGCGCCAGCCCCGACCAGGTAATCCGGCGCCTGCTGCAACAGGTTCCGGCGATCTAACCTGTGATTTGAGCAAACGGCGGAACAGCAGTGCAGAAAGCCCTCAACCACAACGAGTTAAACCTCCGCGGCGCCTACCCCGAAGTGGCGCCGCTGGTGCGCATGCGCCACCTCGCCCGCCAGCTGCGCCTGTTTAAACCGCGCACCAACCGCAGCGACCAGGCCGGCAACCTGCTCACCCGCTACCGCGGCCGCGGTATGAACTTCGAGGAAGTGCGCTACTACCAGCCCGGTGACGACGTGCGCTCCATCGACTGGCGGGTAACCGCGCGCACCGGCAAGACCCACACCAAACTGTTTCAGGAAGAGCGCGAGCGCCCGGTGGTGATCCTGCTGGACCTGCGCTCACCGATGTTTTTCGGCAGCCACAACGCGTTCAAATCCGTCGCTGCCTGCAGCATTGCCTCCGCGCTGTGCTGGGCCGGACTGCAACACGGCGACCGCATCGGTGCGCTGCTGTTTTCCGACACCGAAGTAGAAACCGTGCGCCCCCGCCGCAGCCATCACGCGGTACTGGCGGCCATTCACAGCATGGTTTCCATGGCCGGCGATCTCAGCAGCCCGGTCTCCAGCAACGGCAGCCTGCCGCTGAAAACCCTGTTCGAGGAAGCGCGGCGTATCGCCCGCCCCGGCAGCGCGCTATTTCTGGTGAGCGACTGCCACGATCTCGATGAGGACTGCGAACAGCCGCTCTACCTGCTTACCCGCCACGCGGACCTGCAGGTACTGCGCATCACCGATCCGCTGGAGCTGGAGTTGCCGGATACCGCACTGACCATCAGCGACGGCAGGCAGCGCACCTTCCTCGGTAAATCCAGCCGCGCCCTGCGCAACGAATTTGCCAACCGCCAATGGCAGGTGCGTGAGCAGACCGCACAACTGTGCCGCCGGCTGCGCCTGCCACTGGTGGACTTCGACAATACCCAACCGGTGGTGCCTACCCTGCTCACCACTTATGGCGACCGTCAGCAGAAACCGGCGAGGCAGCCGGCATGAGGTTATTGGCCGCGCAACAAGCCGCGCCTGTGCCGACACCGGCACCGCCACCGGCACCACAGCAGATGACGCCGGAAATGCAGCAGCTGCTGGATCAGCTGAAAGACATCCACGAACCCGCAGCCATCGGCTGGTGGCCGCTGGCACCGGGCTGGTGGGTTGCCGCCGGCATCCTGCTCGCACTGATTTTTGCCATCGCTGTATTGCTACTGCGCGTCCGCCAGCAAAGGCGCAAAAACCAGTACCGCACCGAAGGTGTCCGTCTGCTGAAGGCCGTGAACATCCGCGCGCCGCGAGCGGTGGAGGAAATCAATATCCTGCTCAAGCGGGTGGCGGTGGTGACTTTTGGCCGCAAGCGCTGCGCCGCCCTCACCGGCAACAACTGGATCCAATTCCTGCAGCAGACTGCCCAGCCCTCGATGCCGGAATCCGCCCAGCGCGCCCTGCTCGAAAGCCTGTACCGGACCGAGCCGCCAGCGGCGACGGATATTGCCGCACTGCAAAATTACGCCGTGGAATGGGTGCGCGCTCATCAGAAAGAGCCCGCCGCCGCGCCACAACAAAAATTACAGGAGGCGAACGGTGTTTGAGTTCGCCCTGCCCTGGATCTTCGCCCTGCTGCCACTGCCCCTGCTCGCGCGCAAACTGCTGCCCAAAAGCGAGCCGCTGAGCAGTGCACTGAAAGTGCCGTATTACCAGCAACTGCCGCGCAAGGGCGGTAGCTCTACCGCCAACCGTTTCAACCTGTTGCTGTTGTGGCTGTTGTGGGCTCTGCTGGTAACCGCCGCTGCCCGTCCCCAGTGGTATGGCGAGCCCATCACCGAGACCACCAGCGCCCGCGACCTGCTGATCGCGGTGGATATTTCGGGCAGTATGGAAACACCGGACATGATCCTGAACGGCAACCCGGCCATGCGGGTTACCGCGGTTAAAAGAGTCGTGGGTGATTTTGTGCGACGCCGCCAGGGGGATCGCCTCGGTCTGGTGCTGTTTGGCACCCGCGCCTACCTGCAGGCCCCTCTTACCTTCGACCGGGAAACCGTGGACACATTGCTCAACGAAGCCCAGATCGGATTTGCCGGCCAGGGCACCGCGATCGGCGACGCCATCGGCCTGTCGGTAAAACGCCTGACCCAGCGCCCCGCGGAACAGCGCGTACTGATTCTACTTACCGACGGTGCCAACACCGCCGGCGAAGTCGCGCCACTTAAGGCCGCCGAACTGGCCAAGCAGGCGGGTGTTACCGTGTACACCATCGGCGTCGGCGCTGAGGAAATGGTGCAGCCCGGGCTGCTGGGCTCCCGCTTCGGCGCCCGCCGCGTCAACCCGTCCCGGGATCTCGACAGCAAAACCCTGCAGGCCATCGCCGATAAAACCGGCGGGCAATATTTCCGCGCACACAACCCCCAGGAACTGGCAGAGATCTATACCGAGCTGGATCGCCTGGAGCCGGTGGAGCAGGAAGCGGAGACCTACCGCCCGCTCAAGTCGCTGTATATCTGGCCACTGGGGCTGGCACTGCTGCTGGCCGCACTCTGGGGGCTGGTGCCGCTGATCGCCAACTGGATTTCTGCCAGAGCGAGCAATCCAGGCAAGGCAGCAACCGTGGAAGGAGGTGCGCAGTCATGAATATGGCCGAGCTTTCCGAGTTCCACTTCCTGCGCCCGCACCTGCTGTGGCTGATTATTCCCACCGCGGTCGCCTGCTGGTTGCTGGCGCGCACCGCGCTCACCAGCGGCCGCCTGCAGAAAATCATCGACCCGGACCTGCTGCCACACCTGTTGATGCGCGGTGGCGAAAAGCGCCCCTGGCTGTTCGGGCTGATCTTCGCCCTGCTCACCGCCATCATCGTCGCCCTCGCCGGCCCAACCTGGCGCAAGCTGCCCACCCCGGTTTATACGAACCAGGATGCACTGGTGATCCTGCTGGATCTGTCGCCGTCCATGATGGCGACCGACCTGTCTCCCAACCGCCTGACCCGCGCGCGCCTGAAGATTCTCGATATCCTCAAGCAGCGCAAAGACGGCCTCACCGCGCTGGTGGCCTACGCCGGCGAGGCTCATGTGGTAACGCCGCTCACCGACGACACCGCCACCATCGCCAACCTGGTGCCATCACTCTCGCCGCGGATCATGCCGGTACCCGGCAGCAATATTGAAATGGCGGTAAAGACCGGACTGCGACTGATCCAGGACGGCGCCAGCGGCCACGGCAAACTGCTGGCTGTGACCGACGGCATTGCCAAGGCCGCCATCGGCACCATCAAGACCGAGCTGAGCGGCACCAACGCTAGCCTGTCGATACTTGCCGTCGGCAGCGGCGAAGGCAGCCCCATCCCAAAGACCAATGGCAGCGGCTTTGTCACCGACGACAACGGCGCCATCGTCATCGCCAATTACGACCGCAAGGAACTGAGCAACCTGGCGGACAGCACCGGCGGCCGCTTTGCCAGAATCTCCGTGGACGACAGCGATATCGCCTACCTGCTGCCGGATGAGCCACCAGAAGCGAAGGCGGAACTGGCGGAGCGGGACTTTGACCAGTGGCAGGAGGAAGGCCCCTGGCTGGTATTGCTGATACTGCCGTTTGTGTTACTGCTGTTCCGACGCGGCAACCTCGCCTGCGCCCTGCCCCTGGTGTTCCTGCTTCCGCTACACAAGAGCGAGGCGGCCCAGTGGCAGGATCTATGGAAGACCCCGAACCAGCAGGCAGAAGAGCTGTTACAGGAAGGCAAGCCCGGTGAAGCCGCCCAACTGTTTGACAATTCCCAGTGGCGCGGCACCGCCCAGTACCGCGCCGGCGAGTTCGATGCCGCGGCGAAGAACTTCGCCCAGAGCACGGATCCCCAGGGGCTCTACAATCTCGGCAACAGCCTCACCCAACAGGGTCGTTTTGACGAGGCCATCAAGGCCTACGACGAAGCCCTCAAGCGCAACCCCGAATTTGCCGACGCCGCAAACAATCGCGACATCGCGGAAAAGCTGAAAGAACTGCAAAAACAACAGCAGCAGAAGCAACAGCAAAACCAGCAACAGGGCAACCAGGACCAGCAACAGCAGTCCCAGCAGCAGGAAAACCAGGACCAGAACGGCGATCAGCAGCAACAGGACCAGTCCGAGCAAAACGCCCAGTCGCAACAGGGGCAGCAGGATTCCCAGCAGAACCAGGGACAGGGCTCCCAAGACCAGCAGGAATCAGAACAGCAGCAGGCCGGCCAGCAGCAGGACGAACAACAGGACCAAGAGCAGCAGGAACAGGCCGCAAAACAGCAGCAACAGGCCGGCAAGCAACAGGACCAGCAGGGCGAAGAACAGCAGCAGTCCGCCAGTGCCCAGGAAAGCCCGCTGGACCCCGAGACCCAGCAGGCCCTCGACCAGTGGCTGCGCCAGATCCCCGACGATCCCGCCGGCCTGATGCGCGAGAAATTCAAATACGAAAGCCTGCAACGCCGCCGCGCCTATCGCGCCGGCGAATGGCAGCCACCAGAGAACGGAGCTACCCAGAGATGGTAAGCCAGGCACCACAGTCAGCATTCAGCTTCCCGGTCAGAACCCTGTTTCTGGCCGCACTCACACTTTGCGCCCTGCTGTTCGCGCAACCCGGCAGCGCCCAGGACCTCACCGCATCCGTAGACCGCAACGAACTCGCCATTAACGAGACCTTCACCCTCACCCTGCGCTACAGCGGCAACGAGAGAGGCGGCCAGCCGGACTTCCACCTGCTGGAGCAGGATTTCGAGGTCCTCTCCCGCCAGCAGTCCAACCAGTACCGGGTGTTCAACGGCAAGGCCGAAAGCTTCGTCGAATGGACCCTGGTGCTGGCACCGGTGAAGGAAGGCAAACTGTTCGTGCCCTCCCTGCACATGCACGGCCAGGTCTCCGATGCCATCCCCATGACCATCAACAAAGCCGGCGAGACGCCCAGCAGCAATAACCGTCAGGCATTTCTCGAAGTGGAGCTGGACAAAGACAAGGTCTACGTACAGGAACAGCTGCTGGTCAAGGTACGCCTCTACACCACCGTCGGCCTGCACGATATCGCCACCGACCCGCTGCAGATCCCCGGCGCCCATGTGGAAAAGGTCGACGAACAGCGCTACGAGCGCCGCATCAACGGCGTCGGCCACGCCGTCTACGAGCTTACCTACGCGGTCTTCCCGGAAAGCTCCGGCCAGCTGCAGATCCCGGCGCTAAACTACGTCGCCGTCACCGGCAGAAGAGACCCCTTCTCCCTGTTCAACCGCAACGCCCAGCGCATCCGCCTGCGCTCCGAGACCAAAACCGTACAGGTAGAACCCAAACCCGACAGCTACAGCGGCAGTCACTGGCTCCCCGCCGCCAGCCTCGGCCTGGTCCAGAGCTGGAGCAAGGACCCGGAAGACTTCAAGGTCGGCGAACCCATCACCCGCATCATTACCCTGCGCGCGGAGGGCCTGCGCGCCGCACAGCTGCCGCCCCTGCCCAAGCTCAATATCGAGGGGCTTAAGACCTACCCCGACCAGCCACAGCAGGAAGATCAGGCCGGTGTGAACGGCATTACCGGCAGCAGGATCGAAACCACAGCCATAGTCGCCACCAAACCCGGCAGCTATCAGCTTCCGCCGGTCACCATTACCTGGTGGGATAGCAAGACGGGACGACAGCGGGCAACGCAGTTACCGGCATTCCGATTCAATGTATCCGGTGCACCGGTAATCGATTCCGCCACGCCCGGGAAACCCGGCCTGCCCCCCCCTGTAACCCCTAGCGCCACCAAAGTAGAACCTGGGTTTTGGCAAAAGCTGGCTATTGCTGCTATTGCGTCGCATTTTCTCTGGATTATTTATTTCTTCTATTTGAGGAAAAACCGGACTGGTTTAGTACCAGAAAAAACGGACGAAAAAGTTGCGAGCAAGGTAGACCCGGAAAAACTGAAAGGCCTAATCAAAGACGGGAGCCCGCAAGAAATTCAGGCGGGCTTGCGGGAATGGGTCGACAACCGATGGCCATGGGTCCGGGCACTCAGCCTTGAAAGTGCGGCCCAACAACTCAATGTAGCGGAGCTGTCGCAGGCTGTTGAGATATTGAACGACGCCATTTATAAACAGCCACCAAAGCCGATCAATCGGCAACAGTTACAGATATTGGCAGAGCGTATAGCCAGACATGAAGATTCAACGGAAGAAAAATCCAACGAACTTCCGGATCTGTTTAGCGGGGGCGCTGCGTAAGCCTCCCTCCGTTCAAGCCGCTGAGCGGGAGTCCAGCACTGATTCCATCAGAGAGAGAGTCTGATCCGCAGCCGCGTCCCAGCTAAACAGACTTGACCGAGCAAGCGCACGCGACTGAAGCTTCTCTACCAGTTCCAGATCTTCGGTTAGTCTTGCAAGCGCTGAGGCTATATCTTCGATATTTTCGGGATCTACCAGCAGTCCTCCATCACCGGCAACCTCCTCCATCGCGCCGCGATTGGAAGTGACTACCGGAGTTCCCTGGCTAAACGCTTCCACAATTGGAAGACCGAACCCCTCATATAGAGACGGCATCAACAACGCTCGGGCATTCTGGTACAGACCGGGTAATGCAGCGTCCTCTACATAACCGAGAATCTCAACCTGTTCGCCCAGGTTATTTTTCTGGATCAGGCTCTCCAGCTCGGGAAGCCCCCAGCCCTTGCCTCCACATATTTTCAGTGGCAGAGCGCTACCGCTCGCCGCAGCATAGTTTCCGTAGGCCGATAAGAGGCGCTCCAAATTCTTACGCGGCTCCAGCGTTCCAACAAATAGAAAGTAGTCACCAATCTGCTTGTCCTTAAACTGATCCAAGAATGCAGCCTCATAGACGGTGGCGATGTCCGCTCGCGGGTGTAACGCTCGAACCTCGGATGCTGTCGCAGCTGATACCGCAATTACCTTATCTGCCTTTCGAACAGAGGGGGGCATTAGCCGAGAATCCAGAATCCGACCGAACCGCGACATCGTATCGGGAAAATGCTTCCAAACCAGATCATGGATGGTGACGATAGATCGAACCTTGGTTCCAAGCATTAACGGCAAATGGTGGCGGGGCGACCAAAACAGATCAACCTGGTCATTCTTCGACCAGACAGGAAAGACGGCCTGTGCAAATAGAGAGCCCGCCGACGGCGGCATGTAGCGTGGATAGCGGACCTCGACATTGCCCGGTAAAGATTCAGGCCACAAAAGCGGCCTGTCGCTATACAAATACCAGTGCCAATCCGTATCAAAAAGACGGGTTAGAAGATATTGGGTATATCGTCCAATACCCGTAGTCGGGAATGAGAGCGGTCGAGCATCCACTGCGATGCGGTACACTAGTTCACCATCCTTTTCATCGAACGCTCTTCCAACACCCGGTGGTACAACTCTTCGTAAGCCTTGGCCATCTTCTGCCCGGTGAAATGAGCCTCATATCTCTGCCGGGCAGCCCTGCCCCACGATTCCGCCCTCTCCCGGTTTTCCCACAAATCCCGCATGGCAGCGCGCAATGCGTCGACATCTCTCGGCGGCACTACGTGGCCCGTTTCACCATCAACATTAACGTAACTGGTTCCGGTACCTATTGCAGCAGAAATCAGCGGCTTCCCCGCCATCAATCCCTCCAACAGGGTTACACCAAAAGCCTCTGACCGTAAATGAGAGGGAAAAACCACGGCTCGACATAAATTCAAAAGCCCCAGTTTTTCTTCATCTGTCACATGCCCCAGGAATTGCACGTTGTCAGCCCCGATCTCTGCGGCCAGCTGCTTCAGCCCCTCCTCCTCTGGTCCTTTCCCGGCAATCAAAACCGGGAACGGCAACGATACCGATGCCCTTATCAGATACTCGAGCCCTTTGTAGTACCGCAATGCACCAACAAACAGCATGAACCCACTTCCGTGCCGCTCACTCAGCTCTTTTGAGGTGACCTCCCGCAGAACCGGATAACTCGCCTCTGATATACCAAGGGGAATTATTTCTACCTTTCCGACATACTCCTGGAGCACAGGGCTGGACGCCAGATATTCGGGAGACGTCGCCACAATCCTGTCCGCCTTGCCGAGGAACCAGCGCATCAGGGGAGCATAGAAAACTCCCAGCAACTGCTGACGAACAATATCTGAATGGTAGGTCACGATGAGTGGCCGGCGCCGACCGGCCAATAAGTAAACAACATCCCCGAATGGCCATGGAAAATGCAGATGCAGCACATCTGCTTGTTTTTTAAACAGCCCTTTGACGAGCCCCGGACCTACACAGCAGGATGCCATGGAAAACCAGCGACGCGCTGCCTTAACCGGCACCCCTTCAAAGGACTCCTCATAGGGCCTATCCGCCAACGTCAGCACTTCAGCACGTTCAGAATTACTGGCCATCTCAAAAATGGCCTGCTCAAGCCCCCCCTGAGTTTCAGGGAAAAACGTGCGATAGCAGTGGAGAACTTTTATAGATCTAGAGCTCAAAATTTAACCACACCCACCAAACGAAAACGCTCAGAACGCCTCCATTCCTTCCATAACCTGTTGTTTTTTCGGGGGTTACTGTATATTAAGCAGCCATACGGCGCCATGGGAAATATCGGCATTTCGGCAATTCGCATTGCTCAAAGCCCCGATCTTTATTCCCCCTACGTGCACTTTTTATACATATCCGCCAAAGGTTGTTTTTTATATGCGGAAATACTTGGATCTTATTTGGCTCAGGGGTCTTGGCGCCCTAAAAGCCGATACCAAGCAATCTTATCTTGGCATGCTTTGGTGGCTACTGGAGCCCTTACTCATGGCTGCCCTCTTTTATCTAGCATTTGCTAGTGGGGTTAGAGGCGGCGGCGAATCTGATAGCCATTTCGTATACTTTTTGTTAACCGGATTATTCCCATTCAAATGGACTGCAGCCGCGATCACCGCCAGTTCAAACTCGCTAATCAATAACAAAGGTATCCTGGGACAAACCTATCTGCCGAAGTGGATTTTCCCTTCCGTTGCAAACATGACGGCTTTGATCCGTTTTTCATTTGTGTTTCCACTTATGCTTTTGTTGGTAATCATAGGCGGCTACGAACCTACTATCGATTGGCTCTCAGTTATCAACATCATTTTATGCCAGGTCCTGTTTAATCTGAGCATAAGCTTTTTCCTTGCAGCCACAGTGCCACTGATACCCGACCTAACACACTTGGTTCCACTGATTGTCATGGCGATGATGTTCACCTCGGGCATCTTTTTTGACATCAGTGAAAGACCGGAAAATATTCAGGCGATACTGCGCCTAAACCCCTTTGTAACAATCCTGGAGGGCTACCGCGATGTATTACTCCATGGACGAACAGTAGACATTTCGGCACTTGTATACCCGGTATTTGCGAGCTTAGCCGCATTCGCTACGGGTCTTACCCTCCTTATCCGCTTCGACCGTTATTATCCGAGGGCCTTACCATGACCCGCGAGATTATGTCATTTGACAGCGTCGGGCTCGCCTATCGCCGCAGCCTGAACCCTTTTTCACAAAAAAACTGGGTACTTAAAGACATAAATTTTCAACTGTATAGCGGCGAAGTACTTGGGGTAATTGGCCACAACGGAGCCGGGAAAAGTACCCTGTTGAGATTGCTAGCCGGCATCATTGCCCCTAACAAGGGAAAAATATACAAAGACAAAGACATCCGCTCCCAACTTCTTACATTAAACTTAGGGTTTATTCACAAGCTCAGTGGCTTTGATAACGCCATTATGTCTTTGGTAACCCAGGGAAAGACCATCAAAGAAGCCCATAAACTCATTGACGGCGTCATTGAGTTCTCTGGTATCCCCCACTTGATGGACCATTCCGTCAGTACCTATTCTGCAGGTGAGCGCGCTCGCCTCGGCTTTGCTATTGCCATGCAAGCAACGCCAGATATTCTACTGCTGGATGAAATGTTGGGAGTCGGCGACAAAGAATTTAAAGCAAAATCCGGAAAGGCATTAAGAGAACGGGTTCAGTCCGACCAGACAGCGGTACTGGTATCCCACTCTGCTAGCACACTCCGAAAATTCTGTGAGCGGGTACTATGGGTTGAAGAAGGAGCCGTTAAGGCGATTGGCCCAGCCGATGAGGTGCTCGAGCAATATGAAGCATCAGCAACAACTAAAAAAGGCTTAACCACAAAAGCCGAAGCCACCGCAGCATAATCCCACATACCTAGCGGGCACATAGCGGTCCGCTCTCTTATGTCTGAACGCTAAAAATCTACTTATTTTTAAGCCGCAAACCGTAACCTGATTGTCTCAATATCGAAACATTCCCCGTTCATCATAACTGAGAATTCAGTACATATAGCGCCTTGGCCGCAAAGAGCGAGCCTCGGGCAATAGGGGAAATCGCATACATGCGAACTGCGTATATCCATATCGGCACGGAAAAAACCGGCTCTACTTCAATCCAGTCGCTCCTCAAAGAAAATGGCGCGGTGCTTGCCGAGCGAGGCTACCGTATCGCGGACATTCAGTGTCCAGTCAACCACATGGACTTCGTGGCCTACTGCATTGATCGCTACCCTACAGCGCAGCAGAAAGCGCTATTGAACATCCTCAATATCAATGATCCTATTCAACACCTGAACTGGAAAGCTAAGTTCAAGTCCAAAGTTGATCAAAAACTGACAAAAATACAGCCGGACAACAACCTTATACTCACATCAGAACACTTTCATTCCCGGTTAAAGAACGTCGACGAAATAACAAGCCTCAAAGAACTCCTTTCCCCCTATTACAGTCAGTTCAAAGTCATCGTATACCTGAGACGGCAAGATGAGCTAGCGCTAAGCCTGTTCAATGAGGCTCTGAAATCTGGAGGAACTGCAGATAATCCGTTACATGCAGGCCATAGCCCCAATAGCCAATTCTATGATTACCTAAACTTAGTTGAGACGTGGGCAAGCGTCTTTGGCAAAGATCATATTTCTGCCCGACTCTTCGAGCCAGATCAACTTCGCAACCAATCACTCTATAGCGATTTCTTGGCAGAGATCGGCATTACTAATACGAATGAGCTATCAGAGCCAGAAATAGCCAATAAGGCATTGAGTGGATACAAGCAACATTTACTGCTTTTTTTGAATAAATTAACAAGCAAGCATGGACAGTTTAATAACATCTATTTTGAAGTTAGGACCCAGATTGTCGACTCGGTACTTGACACCAAAAAGATAGAAGCTTTTGAAGTATCAAATGAAGAGCGGAAAAAATTCCTTAGTCGCTTTCTTCAGCACAACGCATGCCTTTCCGAAGCCTGGCTCAACGGAAAAAATTTCCGCAGTATTGAGAGAATAGAAGAGAAGGAAAGACTAACGACCTCTAGATCTCAGCCCCTGCCCAGCAGGGCAGAACTAGAACATTTATTGACGGCGGAATTAGTTTATTTTTTAAATAAAAAGAAAGAGCTAGCCTCGAAATCAAAAGGCGGCATGGAAGGTTACCGTAAAAGTATCGAAGCTGTGCTCGAGCTTACTCGAGAAATAAATCCAGATAACACAAATGAAATTCTAAATGAATCCAGCGCCATCCATTCACTAACGTAGTCTAGTTAAGCGGAGCAAGATATCACGATCCTTCTTTAATCACCGAATAAATCCACGAAAATCGACCAGACAGGCGTCGCTGGAGAGAGCGCTTGATCCCGGCCCGCTTATGGATGCAATGGTAGCTATCATCAAAATTCAGGTTGGAAATAGCCGGAATGCTGAACTCAAGGTTCATTCTGCTGGCGACAAACTCACGAGCGTCCTGCGAACGTGAACTAAGAAACCCGGCAACACTTTTCGGCAAAATCAACCCATTCTCATTCGCGTCATGAAGACTATGTATAAAATCCCTATATATTTCTTTTTGCCGTGATGACAGAGCCCGGTACCCGCCAAAGTACCGGTTGCGCATCAAACTGGTTAACGCCTGATCATTATTAAAAGAAGTATTAACTACAGAAGACCCAACGCTGAGATCTGAGGCATCCAGCCCAGCGAACTTATTAAGGTATTCGATAAAATCAAATTCAATTTTACCCTTCGGGAAAATGGACTTATCAAATTTCCTACAAACTACAGCATCCGATCCAAAATGATTCATCCACGGCTCAAGCATTCTCGGCCAATCAATATAATCAAAATGAGATAAGACAAAATCCCCCGGTTCCCCTTTGAAATTCAGCCTGCGCACCCACTCTTTATACTTCGCATTAAAATAGCTAACGGGATCCCTTAGGTAACAAAGAAAGTAGACCTCGAAATTTTTCCGTAGAAACTCAATCACGGCTGGAGAGAAACTTCCCGGAGAAAGAAAGTTCTCGTAAGAAAGAATAATGGTGTGACAATGATTCTCTTCCGCCTCACTGTAGATCTCACCAAAAAGCCCGCCGACCCTCTCATGTGTATCAAACAATGTCTCACGAACGAAAAAATGCCGGCGCCCTATTCCAGGATGATATATAGTTCCGCATAAAGGAAACATTACACCCTTTTCAGCCAAGGAGTCTCTGTTATCTTGCAACAGTGTTTGGATGGCAGAGCTCCCTGTCTTGTGCATTCCTCCATGTATAATCAGCCTTTTCTTCATTGCCACCCTAGAATATATAGATTAACGTTCCGAATTTTATAGAATCACTTTAACACTGAAACCCAGCAATATAACGAAGCAAATTCGCGAGACTAGCTTTCGCATAGGCGCTGAAGCTCCGACGACCAGTAGCCAGCAATTTCAGAAGTATAATATTGAGAAGTGGTTACCCCCTGCTCAACCTCCAACCCAAGCCTTTTCGCGAGTGCAGACAGGACCTTAACCTTATCAACTTCCGCCAAAGCAGCTCTCTTTACAAAACCTGAGGGTCTAAAGGGTTCTCCACCCAAATACTTTTTGGAGATTTTTGCGTTATCACGCTCGTAGTATTCAATGAAGTTATTGTATTCACTCTCACTGCTAAAGAAGCTATTTGTATTACCGGCAATCTCCGGAAACTGCTCCTTAATCAGACGGGTCAAAATACCAGAAAGCTTACATGCGGGGCCGTAGTGTTTGGCATGATCGACAGAGTAACTCATTGACCGGTTAATATCCGATAGGATTTGAACTACGACCGAAGAGACCGCCTCGTTTTTTTGAAATGACCGACTTTCAAATGCGGTGCCAGCCACATCAATCACATTTAAAAAGTCTTGAATCAGGTCACCATTGTAAAACCTGTCTTTTTCAAATATACGTGCCCGTATATTTTCTTTTCCCAGTGCCTTACTCCACTTATCAAGCATCTTTCCATATAACAGCAAATCTTTTCTCGGTGTCGTGGAGACATGCTCAGAAAACGACAGGTCGCACGCGTGCTTCTTAACCAATTCGTTGTACATAGAAGACATAGCTTGGTCCTGGTAACGCAAATACACCACTAACACCAGTCTGAACCCCGAGAAATCGCGCTTTAGCCTTGAGATACTTCGAGCTTCAAGGTATTCGAACATCTCACTTGAGACCACAAAGCTGTGACAATCTGATCCTAAAATCTCTTGTCGAATATTTTCCAAGACCCCACGGCCACATGAACCCGCCTTGTAAATTCTAGCTAGACGGTGATGACTCTCACCTCCAGTGTTGCGCCCCGCGCGTAAATATTGAACGCCAGCCGCCGCCAAATTCTCTGTTTCACCATTAAGAAATTTTTGTATCGCCGTAGTGCCAGTCTTGGAAATACCTATATGTAAGTAAACAGTCTTCCTCGACGTCCCAGTTTTTGGAGCCAACCAACTCTTAAATAAAGAACTGACCACGATCTATCAAACCGACTGGGAAAGGGTACGTACAATCTCAAGCGCGGAATGCAGGGACTTCTCCAGCCCCTCAATATCAGTCGACTTGATTCCAGCTAACGATTGTTTGATCTCTGTAGTTGAGACATCCTCGGTGCGGTCCAGATAAACCACTTCGCAATAACTAGCTAGGTCATCAAACTTTCCACGCCAGTCTCCACCCATTCCAAATATTGACGCTCCGATGCGCTTAATATCCGCGGATTTTTGCTCCCAATTATTTTCAGGGAAGACTTCGTCAACATAACCGGATGACAGCAAAATTTCTTTTCGCTCTTCATACGAGTAAAATGAATTCTTACCTTTACCGGCGTTAAATTCGTCAGTAGAAAGCCCTACTACCAGGCGATCTCCCAGAGCACGAAGGCGTTTTAGAATGCGAACGTGTCCCACGTGCAACAGATCGAAAGTGCCATAAGTAAGGACAGTCTTCACGTTACCGTCGGCATAGTAATCGAGAGAGTGGTTGATACTGGCTTCAGGAATATCATGCCGGTAAGTCAGTATTTCTTTATCCCGAATCGGATATACCCCCTGTTCCTTGAGCTGTTCGATCTCAGGCTTAAAGTGATCGAAATTGTTGTGCCGAGCTACAATCGCCTCATCCAGGCCAAATCCGCTCTGCACAAAATAGTGTCGGTAATCGCCGATACCCTTGATTTTCAAAGGACCGAATTCGTATTCCCTCAACGGATAGAGATCATGGAGCCGGATGTAGCGTTTCTTGAACCACTTGCGGAACTCCGGTGTCTTGTAGTGCAAACAGAGTTCACCATCGATTTCCTCGCGCTTGCCGATAAAGACATCGATTTGCAGGTACGTACCCGACGGGCAGATCTTGTTACTGGTGCATTTAAACTGGTATAGGTGTTCACAAAGCTTTTCTTTCAGGGTGACGCCATACTTCTCAAGCTCTGGAATAAGGTTCAAGAAGTCTTCCTCAAAGACCTCTTCAACCATCACATCCAGGTCATCATCCCAAGGAATCATCCCCTTATGGCGTATTGCGCCCAGCATGGTTCCCGAATGAGCAAAGAATTCAACACCATTGCGCTCCAGCACCTGACGGAAAACATCATAAAAGCGGTAATAGCTCGCGATAACGCCGTCGTTGAGAATCACACGCCGGAAAAAATCGTGCAGGTCCACCTTCTGTTCAGTTACTTCCATTACGCCCTTGTCTCTACTTGGACTCTCTCAAGAGCCTCAGGAAAATTTGCTCAACACCGAATGATACGTTGCGGCAATAGCATCCGCCCGTATATCGAACTCTCTTGGTAACTGCCCCGCCTCGGATAACGATTTTTCGGACAACTGCGATACATCAGAGCGGCTAAATCCAAAATTTTGCTGCAGCCAGATATCGTCAGCCATATAGCGTGACAGAAAATCCGCTATTTGCTCGTTAGAGCAGAAAAAGCTGTCAGGTGAGTCTTTCGATTCAAAGTCTTTGTCAAGCCGCAGCGAAAAGTGCATGGCAATTGGGTAATACAAATCTTGAATCTTCTGACGGCGGAAGTGTAAACGCGCAAACTCCACTGCTTGCACCGATGGGCTCGGGTTAAGCCGTTTTTCCGCACCATCCTCCACATCCGGCTTGTTAATACCGCACTCCTGGGACAAAAGCCCCCATAACCGCGTTTTCTCGGCGCTAGCAAAGATCAACTTTTCTCTGGGTAGCAGGTCAGACCAGAAGCTCAGGCTGGACCTGTCGCTAAGCAACTTGTGCATATGGCGAATAATCTGGTTTTCCCGGCGAGACAAGCCCGCCTTCCAGTTCAAGACCCGATCAAGCTGCGGATGTACCTTTCGGTACCCAATAAACTGTGAGAAGCTGCCGCTGAACCACGCCTTCTTTACATACTCGGCATACATCGACTGCACCCAATCGAGCCTATTGCGCAGTATGCAGACAATGGAAACATCCATATCTGAGAAATCATCGAGCAGTTCCTGAGCCTGCCTAACGCCGAGATCTTCAAACGACTCGCAGGAGATCAGCACCCGCTCACAGTGCGTAGATGCGATTTCCCGTTTCAGCCGGTGGACGAGTGCGTCATCTCGTTGCTCGCCCTTGTAGTGACGGGCTAGACAACGATGATGCGTAAATTGGAGCCCTGCTTCCGGGTACAGCGTGCCCTCTGCCAACAGCTTCTTACGATGCTTAAAGCAGAAACTCTGGAAAGAGGTAGTCCCCGTCTTGGATTGGCCAATATGCAGAATCAGCTTCTTACGGTTGAGCCATGTTTCATTGACAAATGTGGCGGCCTCGTTCACCCAATCGCGATTATCGCGGTAGATTTCCAGGTACTTGTCCACTATCTGTGGCCTCTGCATATTCTCATTTTGTACCCGGTACTGCTCGCCATCATCCGTAAACTGCAAGCCAAGGTACTTCCTTACCGCCGGCGCGATCGGAAAGTAGTCATAGCGCAACAGCTCTTTCTCAACCTTTGGAACAATCAAGTCGTCACAACCCAGCTTATTCAGCAACTGCCGGACAACTTCATAGAGCACCGAATTGGCAGGATGGTTGTACGTATAGAAAAGCCTTTCTCTGGTGAAATTTTGCTCTACAAAATCTGATACGCCTATATCGAGCTTCTGCTCCTGCTCTCGTTTGCGCAGCTCTGCCAGTGTCTCATCCAGAACAGACTCCACATCCTCACGCACCGGTTGCAATCGATGGAAGCTGCGCTTGATATCTTCATCCGTTCGGCCCTCGAGGAACAACTTGACCATCCGCTTATCGTGATAGTCAACGAAGCCAGCATTCAGGTGCTGGTTCTTTGCATTGCGAAGATAGGTCAACTCAGGGTTGTATCCGGCAAAGTAAAGAGACGGGAAACTCAAGACGTGCTTGGCAGAGGTAATGGAAACCCAGTAGTCACTGGATCGCCACTCTGGTGTGAACCTGTATTTGATATGGGGCTGATACAAGAGAATATCGCACTGGCGACATAAATTTTCGAGCTGCGGTTGCTGCTCGTGAGTAAGCTCGTAGACCGGTTTTATGCTGAGTACGTTAAACAGTGAGCGACCTTGCCCATCAACAACCTTCTCGAGGATCTTCGCCAGCGCGGGACCTTGGCAATTGGCCAAAATTAGTACTTTTTGCATTAATTTTATTCACCACTTATGCAAAACTGGAGGGCCGGGCACGCCGAATCGGCTAATTATAACGGATCCGGCCCGCTTTTCCGATACATCAATTCCTGCGAACTTACCCTTTGCTGTTCAATAACCACGCATAGGTGTCCGTCAAACCGGCTTCGAGGCCAACCTCAGCTTTCCTACCCAAGCTTCCCAAGCGGTTCGCCTTCATCTACTTGCGGGGTGGAAGCATATGCCTTGCTCAAATCCGAAAACTTTCCTCCTAACATCAACTTTGAAAGCCAGACGTAGGCTGCACCAACATCAACTTTCATTTGGATTTAAACAGCAACATTAGCTTCAAGAAACGCTTTGTATTCTGATGGAATACCACAAAAAATAACATCAGATCGATCAATTACCGAATAATTAATTTCGCACCCAGATTTTATAGCCAAATTGTACATTGGCGCCACATATAGCTCACCACCATTAGACACTCCATCAAATTGCCTTTCATAAGCCGCAAAGCAATCTTGAAAAAGTTTGACTGAACGCCAGAAATACAACCCCGTACAGCAGTACTGTGATATCTCCTGCTTTTCTGCAGTAAGAGACACTCTATTATCCCCAGCTGGATCGGGGAGAATATTACTCCAATTACTACCGCCCCCCACAAATGTCTCAAGATAACCGTCAACCGCGGGATCACTTAGAAAATCCGGAAATTTGAAACGGGGACGAAATGTATCAATATTAAAGATTGTAATTTGCTCATCTTCTTTTGCACCGCACAGGCGCAAACCTTTAGACACGGTCTCGGCCTGGCCTCTTGTTGCGCAGTCAAGAATAATAAGGGAGTAATTCTTTATTCCAAGCCTGCCACACCTTTCATTAACAAACTCTTCTACTCCATCTACATTCAGGGAAACAAAAAGAAAATACTCAGAGCTGAAGTAAGCACTAAAGCTACCTACCGAATGCTCAAATAGCGTTTTCCCTCTTCCCTCCAACATATATTTTGGTTTGGTGAACCCTTCTCGGGTAAAGCGGCTTGACAGACCCGCCATAGGTATAACAATCATGAATATGTATGTTCTCGCACTAACTTTTCTAACTTTATATACAGCCGTCCAGCATTGGCCAGCATAGCTCGCTGACGATCTGGCCTATCGTAATGTAACGGCAGCATCGAAAGGAAAAGATGAACATTTATCGCCAATATTTCTATTTCTGAAATATCACCATGAGAAAAAAACACTTTCCTAAATTCTTTCTCGATGTCACGAATACGATTTTCACAAGGAAAGCTTATAGAGAAAGCTGAAGCTCGATCTTCGGGTAAATTATACCTACCGGCAATAATAAAGTCATAAAGGCCCACGACTGAATGGTACAATTTCGCGAGGTCATAACGCTTATCACCGTACAGAGTAAACTCTCCAGAGTTATCAATTCCACGAGGATCAATAACTTTGATTGCATTGATTCGACTATCGTAAAGAACATTACTGAAGCAAAAATCACCATGCGCTATCGCCGCCTGCTCGGACGTTGCAGGTGCAATGAACTCAGACGACCTTACCGCCATCTCCCTCACCGAAACAGTACCGAAATTATCACCCAAGTCTATTCTAGTATCCAAATCCAATTCTGAGTCGTCACAAAATTTTTCTAACCGATCTAGAGTTTTTGGAAGGTATAAAGCATCAAAAACGGTAATATCAATATTATCAATATTAAGCGGCTTAAAAGTAGAAAAGTCCTCCAAAACAGTTTTGGAAGCTTCAAAAATTGAGCGCCAGGATTTAGCCCCTAAATCTCCGTACACGTAAAGGTCATTTAACGGCATCCAATACAGATATTCTAACTGGTAGCCATCCTCATCGGTAGTATTACAACCATTTAGAAATACGGGACAATGAATTCTAAGTGCACTTGGAAGATTTGAGAACCAATTGCGCTCAGCAGCAATTTTCTCTGCATTCAACCCTGACTTAGAAACTACTCTCGATGTAATTTTAAGATCATTGAATGCGCGCTCAGTTGTCAGGTAACTTCTCGAGCGGAAATAACTATTTATATGGCCGAAATCCAACCATGTACCATCGGATACATAAGATACGCGATGAGAATCCACATACTTTTCTACAGCAGCAATGAAATTCCCGCCTGATTGAATAATACTTTTAACCAGGCTATGCGGATCTGAAAATGAGAAATAACCGGATAGTACAGACTCATGTTCGCCCGCCCAAACATCGCTAATACTATTCCGCGTTTCTCCCCCTGAAACGCTTGCCCGCTGGTAATAACCAGAATTAGGATGAACACTAAAAGAATCCAAGCATGGCTCTCTTAACCCTAAGAACAAGGTATCACCGTGAAGCACCTGCAATGAATCGTAGCTCTTACCAGTCAAATTCCAGCAATACATAATAGACTCGCCCAGAGACACATCATCTGGCACCCAGAGAATTGTAACACCTAGGTCAGCAAGCAATTTTTCATCGAAATCATTTAAAATAAACGACTCGGGAAGCGACAAATAGACATCACCGCCTGATAACGACATCCAATCGACTTGGTAGCTATATAGACGCTTATTTCCGACGGGTAAAAACGACGGAGGTAAGCGTCCTAATTCTGATGCAAACTCGCTAGATATATAGGCTGCTGAAGTAATTAACTTCATACCGCAGGCTCCAGCGTAGTAGCCCGTTTTTCCCTATCGAGCAGATCAACAATCTGCTGGTAGCTTAGGCTTGCAAACTCAGAAGGCCGGATGGCCTTATCGTCAATATAAAACCCCTCGAAGCCACACCATGGTTTCCCTACATAGATTTCATCGTAGGGGATTTCATGTTTATCAAGCCAACGAATAATAACGGGCAAAGTATTAGAGTTTATTTTCCCAACGTTACCCTCGAAGGTTCTCATATTTCTGCTTGTAGAAATAACAATTTCAAAACCTAGCGCCCTATAGTCATGTATTTTGTCGACAACTTCGGTAACGGGTATACTATTTTCATAGTCACCGTTAAGGGTGTGGCAAATGGTATCATCCAAATCAAAAATCAATCTTTTCATAAACTCACCTAAAGGCAAAAAGATTACGGTAGCCAAATTTATGAGCTATGGCTTGTCTATGAGGATCGTCAAATACTCGAGAGATCCTCTTAATTGAAAATTTGTTTCTAGGCAGCTCATTACCATTTAGAGCACCTTCTAATAACTCGTCGCTCCATAGTAGATTCCTATGCCATGGAAGATAAGTCAAAGTATCACCTATAGTGAGATCCTTTTTTTCATGCTGACATTTGGTCACAGCAACTTGGAACCAAACTTCTTCTGTCGGATAATGAGGAGGATCAGAACGAAGCTTACATAACTCATCTATATTTCTAACCTCCGAAAATATCTGATCAACAACACCGGAAGAAAAAAAAGCTCCCTCATGGCAACCTTTTTTTATAGCACAAAGTCGACCTTTGCTCTCGAGCTTTGGCAATGAGCTTTCAGAACATAAATACTCGTTCAATGTATTATGGTTGATAATTGGATCCTTCCAATACCCCGCAACCACACCTCGTCCAATTCCGACGTCGAAATCAGCCATATACCGCTCCGCGCCTTTTCTTATAAACAGAGAATTACTTGCCTCAAGCGCAAAGTAATCGAAACCTAATCCAGCTTTCGCCAACAAATCATAATTACCAAGATGAGCCAAGTGAAGACTGAACGCATTTTTACCAGTATCAAAGCGATTAGGATTCAAATAAATTTTGGAGCTAATCGACTGATCCAAATTATTCAAAATAAATTTGAGCTTTTCGTATACTAGCCCCTCGCTTTTATTGATGTGTATAACAATTATGGGGTCTTCTAAAAAATAAAATATATTTAAACACTGATCAACGATCGCCAGTGGCGATTCGTGCGCAGTGAGACTAATTGCAACTCGCACCTCACACATCCTCGGTCAATTCAGCTTCAGGAGGGGAAAAAAAGTATTTTCTACAGGCAGGATCTTCATGATTTACTGGACGATACTTCCAATTCTTACACCCTTGTCGCTCTAAATATTTACCGACAACAGAAAAATGATTCCTTTTCTGTAAATCAAGCTTCTTTATAGAAGTATTGTCACCATGCAATACACGATTGTAGGCGATCTTATTTACATGCTTAAATTTGCCAACTTCACTCAACTTTAGATACATATCATAGTCCACGGCGTTGGTAATTTCCTCATCAAAGCCAGAGGTCAAATACCAGGCACGAGCAGTAAACATCCGAAAATGATGCACAATCATCGCAGTACTAAACTTTTCTCTTGAGAATTCAGGCCAATTGTACCCATTGGTGATCAAATTACCCTGAGCATCAACATTACGATTGGTGGTGTAAACACAAGCCAACTTTTTGTCATTGAAAAACTCTTTCAAGCAAATTTCTACAGCATCGGGCTCAAGGTAGTCATCCGAGTCCAACTGACCAATATAGTATCCCCTACAGGCTCTTACCGCTGTGTTCGAAGCTGCCCCAATGCCGCCATTTTCCTGTGAAACGACCCGCACTCTCGGGTTATCGCGATAATGCTCAGCGAGAATATTACTGGTGTTATCGGTAGAGCCATCATCACAAACCACCACTTCGAGATCAGGGACAGTCTGGTTAAGGGCACTATCAACAGCTTGAGTGATAAAGCGCTCACAGTTATAGGCCGGTATGTATATGGAAACTAAGGGGACTTGCTTAATTTTTGCTGTTTTAATTGGCTCAAGCTTCCGATAAAAGTAGGGCACCTTCTGCTCAACCAGCTTGATTGTCACCGCTTTGCCAGCAGCACGATCTGTCTCATTTTCTCTTCCCGGTGGCTCCTGATGATATGCCATGCCCCCAGGTACTGAGCGAAAGAAACAACCATGCTTGTAAAGCCGGTAGCCAAATTCATTGTCTTCGCCACCCCAATGATTGAATTCTTCATCAAAATAACCAGCTTTTTCGACCCAATACTTGGCAAAGGCGACATTGCCGCCACTGAAGTACCTGAATGGATCATCGCACAGGCGCAGGTTGTCGGTTGTCTCAAAATGCCACAAGCGCCAATCGACGGAAATTTCACCGCACGTTCGCCCTGCTACAGAGTTGTTTGTTACAACTTCAGGTAAACGATCCAGTAAATCAGGATCTGCCAAGAATTCACTCGCGCTCATGCCATTTGTATCAACATATTTTCGAGGTCCAATCAGCGCAACCTGGCTATTTTCCAGCAGGAGGTTCATATATGACTGAACCCACGCCCGATTTGGCGCCATGTCACAATCGAGGATCGCAACATAATCATATTTTGCAGCCCTAATTCCGAGGTTTCTGATTGCACAAAGCTGATAACCCTTATCAGGTTGACGAACGTAGTTTATATCCAGACGATTTTCGTACTGACGTACAATCGATAGGACATCCTCTGAGCTTCCATCATCTGCGACTATGACTTCATATTTGTATTCCGTTTTCTGATGAAGCAGACACGCAAGTGTGATATCGAGAATGTTAAGCCGATTGAAAGTAGGAACTACTATACTTAAACCCGTAAGACGAGGGGTAAATGAAAAGGCTTCATCCTCAGATAACCGCGCCCACTTATAGTCATTCGTACTTTCAGGCAATGGAGCTAACTCTAAGCCTTCGGGCCAATCTGACGGAACGGGATTCACAGGCTTAGTTTCAACGTCTTCTGACCTAATGGAATGGGTAGACTGCACTTTGGCCAGCAATTCTTGTAGAGTGCTTTCTGAAAGTGATTTTCTCCCACTATTATGGAGAAGTAATTGTGTAACGCCATCTAGCTCGCCGGCAGGGTAACCCAAAGCTTCTTGGATCTTGCGCCTACACAACCGCATATTGAATTGAACAAGTTCATCGGAGAACTTTGACGATATTCTTATATACTCATCAAGCGCTGCTTGATAATTTTCCGATTCAAAATATTTGCGAGCTTTTTTAAACACGCTTCCCCCTAAAATATACGTTAACCTAAGTTAAATTTATCAAGCTGTAAAAACAGCTTATTCACTACCCGCGACAACCAGCGATCGCCAACCATCTCCCCAAAAGACAGTTGTTGTTGCAGGTCAGCAAGATAACCAGGTATCTCTCTAACTGCCCTCTCGCTTTCTGCGACAGAGATTATCGAACTCCCAATGATTTCTCTCCCCGGAAGATCTAAATCATCACTAATCAGTATGGGAATGCATCCAAACTGCAAACATTCCCAAAGTCGTATAGAATTTGGCCCACTTCCGGAAGGGCAGAGGCAAAATATGGTGTCCTCCATCAAGCCTATATATTCCTGTTCCCACCTCTCCTTCTTTTTTTTCTCGTACTCAGAAACAGATAAACCAGCAACTTGCTCCCTGTAGACATCACCCTCAAAGTGCCACTCACTTCTCTCACATACGAAAGCGTCGCTTCTCTCTGGCAAATCAAATATCCAGCGTCGAGCCTGGGTGAGATACAAGCCAGGCTGATACGACCCCACAAAGCTGTAAAGAAATTTCCGTTCTCCCAATGGCCGTAAGGGCCTACTGTGGTCTCGCTTGTGGAACATAACCGGATACAGCGGGAATGGATGTAACCTAATTCCCTCTACAAACTCTTGGCCTTTTGTCTTGTGCGCCCAAAATACATCTGTAATACCGAGGCGCTTGAAGTGAGGCAGCAAATCTAATGCATAGATATGCTGGCATACGGTCGCTCGGTTTATCGCCATCTTAGGGGGCGCAGCATCCAAGGCTTTTAAATATTCAATTGCTTTGTCATTCCTCCCTTGCCGGAGTAGGTCCACGAGGGTCGCCCATGGAAAACTGACAAATTGCACATATCGGCTAAGTGGCTCAGCCGCAACAATTTCTTCATATGCCCATTGTTCAGTTTTTGCAGGCGTTTGCCATCCATGAGGATATGCAACTATACCTTGATGCCGCACCCAACCGCTTGGGTATATGATCCCGTCAGGCTTCATTGAGGATTAATCCGGCAAAAATAAGCACCTTTTTCACAGCGCAACTCTTCCTCTTCGAAATCAACTCCTATTTCCTTCAAATGAATTCGCCATTTAGCCGCAACTTCTTTCTCTTCCTTTCTTGCATAATCATCTAAGAAGATGTCTAGTTGGTGAGCACCTAGGTGCTCGAGTAGAAGTGGAACCGCCGGGTATCGGGCATGCGGGCCTGTCACACCTGGAGGACCATCCACTAACACCATAATTTTCTTTCCAGCACCTAAGCGCTTAGAAATCTCTTCCAGGTGATCGTTACATGAATAATATTTATAGCTGGATCCGGTTACTGATTGATCTACTAATGGAGCATGAACAAGCTCAACACAATCATCGACCTCTTCTCGCTGTAACTCAGAAAGCGTCTTGTCTCGATATTTTTCAAGGTGCTCAAATGTTACGACTCGCGATTGTTTAGTATTCTGCTTAGACGTCCCTTCTGAACTCAGCTTTTTCAGTGCTTTGGCGAACAACACAGTTGATGTCCCACTGCCAAATTCTATCACCAAGTCGTACTGATTTTTCTCCAACTTTGACAGAAGAAGAACTGCAATATCACTACTTATTGGCCAACCATGAAAGGAAAGAGGAAGAGAACTATCAGAAAAGTAATTCTGGAGCCCAACAAAGGCTTCTACTTGTGTTACGGCATTAGACAGACCAAAACTAAGCCTGTTAAGAAGATTTTTACTGTCGGAAACTGCTTGATCATGCCTCATTTTCTGGCCTAACAGCACCGCATCGAACTGCTTATCCTGCCCCTCCAGCTTGGATAAAACCCTGCTCTGCTCTAGTTGTAAGAAATCAAGCCTCTTTTTCTGATCTACACGGATTGAATCAATTAGCTTTTCTTGTCCCAGCAAAATAGGTTCTAGCCGCTCTAACTTGTTATTAAGCCCCGCTATTAGGTCATCAATTTTTGCTGATAATTCATTAAATAAAGAAAGCCGCTCAAGCTGTAAGGAATCAAGCTTCTTTTTCTGATCTACGCGGATTGAATCAATTAGTTTTTCCTGCCGTAGAAAAATAGGCTCTAGCCTCTCTAACCTGCTATTAACCCCCGCTACTAGGTCATCAATTTTTGTCGATAATTCATTAGATGAAGAAAGCCGCTCAAGCTCCGAGCGCAACCGGTGGTTCTCCAGTTGTAAGGACTGGCTTTCCTCTAGCTTTCGACTCACTAATAGGCGAATGTCGTCTCGAATGAATATTTTTTCTACAAAGGGATAGTCATCGCCGTCTTCAAAAGCAACATCAAAACAGCCTACGTTTAGGTAACTTTCATCATCTGCGATTACGCCTCCCCCGCTCGCGGAGAAAAGACTTGTACGTACAACAATGAGCGTGAATTTTTCCAGATCCTTTTCACAAAAACTTGTGAAAAATTTTTCATCAATTGCACCAACATCAATCACCAGCACATTCATTCGGCGAGAATTCACATTAAACTCACCTAAAATTTCACCCGCAGAAACAGTATTTACTTCTTCAAGCTCATCCAGTTTCAAATTCGGAAATTGATCCTGCAGAGACTTGGGATTATGGAGAGAGTCAAAGCGTGCATGGTTAGTTCTATAAAATCGACGAACACCAGTATTTTCCGCCACAACTGCGTTCAGAACTTCTATGTTGTTATCAGCGTCACTGAAGCTTTCTAGATGCTCACATGTATTAGAATCCCCATTAATCAGGTAGATCTTCTGGAAATTAGCACGCTTGTAGTCGGCCACGTTGCTTGTACTATCGGCGCCGAAGTGAACGATTATGCCTGCGACCTTATTCGATGAAGCGATTCGCTCCCGGATAAATCTGATTACTTTAGGGCTCAGCATTGTTATTTGACCTAGTAACGTTTAATTCTTGTGAGTGACAGTTGATTGGCATCGCGGAAAATCGGCAACACTCCGAATCCAAGTCCAAAAGCTTCGATAGAGCTGAGAACGATATGAATTAACCGAGTTAATTTGATCCGACTTATCATTGCCTAAACTGTTTAAACAACATATCAGTGCTCTGGTACTTCCCCTACAATTTTGCGCTTGGTGTGCTAAACGTGCTGATTCACGACTCAACCAGGACTCACTGAGGGTGAGAATTTTTAAGCCATGCCACGCTACAATCCATAGGAAACCGGAACTTTTATTCGCATAAGTCACAGGGCAATAATTGAAAACAAAAGTAGAGGCGCTAGAAAGCTTCTGATGTAACTCTTCATCACTCAAAAATTTACGATCGACCTTAAGCCTACTATCAGAATTGGCGATTTCCACCAATCGCCTGGCTGCAGCTTCCAACTCCACGTCCTCCCAAGGTACCGTAAATTGGATATAAAGATCTTGATCACTATTTAAGTGTGGAAGCAAATTGCAAAGCAAGTCCGGCAGCTCGAGGAAACCCTTCTCACGCTTAGCGTCGCCCATATAGAGAACCACCTCTGCGGCTTTACTGTGATTGGAGCCAGTATTGTTTTTTTCCCAACCAACCAAATGATCCCAGTCTGCCAAATAGCATGGATGAATTGGCAGCGGTGAGCTGACATCCAGCAACTCTGTATATTTCTCAGCCAACTCGGAGTCACTCGCAAACAGCTCGACATTGGGCTCCTTTATTAAAGCCGCGAAGCCCAGCTTGAATTGCAGCTTATTAGTTGAATCCGTCGTAAATCCACCATACGCCATCCCAGGATTAAACATGGCGCAGACAATATGCCGCATTGACTGAAATTTATCCTCACTCCGAAGCAAGGAAAGAGCAAGTGCTAGGGCGATGGCATGTTCCCAGCTCAAACTAGGGTGAAAGAACACCAATTTTTGGCTTGGATACCTCTCTTCCGTCATTTTAATTGCGGAAGCATATTCCCGCGCAGCTTCTCGAATGTATTCCTGAGCCTCCATCAAGCGAACTGGCTGCTCGAACAGTTCATAAAAGTTTAGAAAAAATTCTGTTCGAACATTACAGCCATAGCTTTCCAACTCATCAACAATTGATAAATCCACACTTTTATGGCACACCACCTCAAAATCGAATACTTCCCGTAAATTTTGATATGACTTTGCCGCCATTAATGCAAAGCCTGTATGATGCCCGCCCTTTGCAATCAAGGCCGGATCGAGCACCACTATCTTCATCATGCTTTCAAATTGCATTTTGTGACTCATTTGCAATTCTTAGCGGCGTAAGCGTGACAGCGCCCGTCGAACCCTGCTTTTCCGGACTGGGCCGAAAATTATCGGTTTGTCATTTAATTTTCCAGCATGAAAATTCCAGAAATCCCAACTATTTTTCGAGTTTAGTTCGGCCTTTATCAACTCACTGAGCAAACCTGGTACTTTCCGGGCCAAATCCGCAATAAGCAGTTCATCGTTTTGACTGACGTCATGTTCGGCATCGGCTATTACATACTTGCCTTCCAAGTTCATAGTCACATATAGCTTGCGACCATGTTCATCCTCAGCATTGGGCGGCCACGCTTCAAGTGGGGCCAGATTTCCAGGTAGATCTCGGAATTCAAGGAGCAAGCTGGCATCATCTCCTTCGCCAGACACTATGAGCTTAAAGCCATATTCATCAATTTTTTTCTTTCCAAACTGAAAGTTGTGACAAACAAGCCAAAGGTGGTTGTAGGTATCAGAAAGAAATTCTTCTTTGAGATCTACATCGTCAAAAGTCAGGAAAGAGTCAATCTCCCTCAATTGCTCTACGAGATCGATAGATGCCTTTCGCCACGCACGGAGATCACTAGGAATAAGGTCGTCTGCTCCTCGAACCCTGCCTGCAACAAAATGATCGCGCAATATATTCGCCGCGCTGACTAGCACCTGCCTATCGGAAGTACTGAGCGCAGCCATTAAACTTCGCTGCCTGACCTCATCCTCCTCAGCGGCAGAAGGCAAGACCAGCATGTAGTTTCCATGCTCATCCTGCATTTCTTTTGGCCAAGAAGACACTATGCCGTTCCCAACTGAGCTCTCCCGCAACTCCAAACCAGGCATGCCTGACTTCAAGACTAACTTGCAGGGCAGGCTGTCAAGCATCCTCCCATCAGCCAACGACAAACTTTTTACATTGATGTGGAGATCTTGGTAACCCGGCTCGCTGTACTTTCCGACTACGGAAACCTCTTCTGCAGTGGCGAAATCTGCTGGCCGAGCGATAGATACCGGAGAGCTAACATTAATTTTTTGGCTACACTCCGCATCTTTTCCCCGCAATGCCTCATATTTCAGGTAGTAATTTTCCAGCTCTTCCTGAAGATGATGTATTTGCAACAAGGAGAGATCCACATCCTCTTTTAAAGATCTGTTTTCAAGCTCTAAATCATGAACCTTACTGCGCGCAACGATAGCGTCATTGAGTTCTTGCTCTAGGGCATTCTTTCTTGTTTTTAGTCGGTCTAATTCTTCTCTTACATCACCCAATTTAGCCTCAAGTAGACCTTGGACTTTGATTGCCTCACAAAGCTCCAATGCAATACTTCTATCGAAAAGTCGTGACTGCGCTGCAAGCTGGGAAATATGCTTATCTCGTGATAGGGCATCACGGCTTTGATTTAAGTCTTCCCCAGGCAAAGATGCCGCGAGCTGTAGCTTCCCATACAGTGCTTGATGAGAGGAGAAGTTACCAATTAACTGACAGGCTAGCGCTTCCAGAGGAAGATCACTGACAGGTTTTTCAACGGCTCCTTGATTTGGCTCGACCGAGAGGACGCTGCTGCAGATGCCAGCGAAATCAGCAGGGTGCTCCCATGCTGCGGTAAGTTTCATCAACGCACTTATTTCCCGATTCTGGAAATAAAAATTGAGCATCGTTCTGTTTGTTTCCGCCCAAGATTCAAGCTCTGCTTCTACTACCGCCAGATCGCCCTTACTCGCCTTATAAACACTGGCAAATACTAATTCAGGAGCTTCATACAGCAGTAAAAATCTAGTCGCCCTGTCGGCACGCTTTTGTTTCGCGAGTTTTTTCCAGGGGGTAGATTCCAGCCTAGCGTTTGAATACTTACAAGCGTCTTTGGCGGACCCAACCGTAGTATCTCTATCAAAATTTTTGCGAAAATATTGTAAAGCACTGGTAAATTCTTCAACCTCCTGCCCTTGAGCATTGCTCGGGGAGAAACATGAAAAATCATGACCTGTGATAATCAGATGGTTACTCATTTTAAAAAAACTCAATGTGTCGTGCTTAATTGTTTTTCCAAGTTACGAATTTTGTTTTGCCGCTCACCAATACCCTTGCCATTAGTGAGCAGGTAGCGCCACGCCTCCAAATAGCCGCTCATGCTATAGCGCTGTGCAAACGCTTGAATGTCTGACTCAACCTGCTCCCAGCTCGAAGTATCATCGAGCAAAGTATCAATAGAGCGTGCCATTTCCAGCGACGTAGTTGCAGCAATTAAACCATATTGCTCTCTCTCTTCTCGCGTGAATGCCCGTAGCGCGTGATGAGTGGCAACAAATGGTACGCCCCGAGCCAAAACTTCGTTTGTTTTGATCGGGATACCTTCACCTGCAATATCAGGTAGAACAGCAACGCGAGCGAAATCATATAGATTCGCGAGATCATGGACATATCCAACAGAAAAGACACGCCCACTCAAGGTGTCATCTAACTCTATGTAATTGCTAATTGTCCCAACCAGCGCCAATGTTACGTCTGCCGCCAACAAAGGGAATACGCTATCCAAAAAGTATGTTACTGATTCAATATTGGCCGGATGTCCATCTGCAATAATGAGTAAATCAAAGCTTTCGGGTAAATCACCTAACCTATCAAAGCTGGATTCTGCCTCGAGCAAGGCGCGCAGGTTTGCATATCGGTTCTTGAGAGGGCGTTTCACAATTGGAGGCGCAATAAAGGCTGCCTTCTCGCCGACTGCCTGTTGAATGATTCTGTGCTCGGCCCTATTAAGATTGACCACTGCATCGTAGGAATTGAGGACGTCGAGTTCATAACTAAGTTCTGCCTCGTAACGCTCCTTCAATTCAGGCCGACGCAATAGCAACTGATTGATCTGAATATCGTGAGTTTCACAAACGAATTTCTTAGCGGGAATGTATTCGCGCGCGAAGTCGTTGTTAAAAATGTGGTTGACCAGTGCCAGTTCAACGTTATTGCTCTGGAGGAATCGAATTAAAGGCTTGTCTGGATCACACCAGGTGCTGTGGATGTTTTCGCGTTTAAAAAATGCGGGAATACGCTTGCGCAACGACTTGTAGAAGTAAGAAACCATCCGCGGTAGCGTAATATTCTTCAATAACACTCGCACCGCCATGCCGCCGCTGAATTCACGTCCGGCGCGCATTACCTGATAACAGGCGTCTACCTGGTCCTCGCGGAGCTGCCAAGGCTCAGTTTTCACATAGAGCTCGACTACGTAATAGCCCTGCTCTACCAACCAATCCATTTGGGTATCCAGCACAACGGAGGTACCGCAGCGGGTCCATGCAGGCTTTACCTGCACAGCTATGGGCTTTTCGCGCCCCTCTACCCAGCCGGTTTCATCCAGCAATGCCGCATCGATCGACGGTGCCCGTTCGGGCTTGAAGGCCGCATCTTTGTAAGTCAAGCTACTGGCAACTTGAATAGCTTCGGCGAAGCCTTCTCCTCTATCCCCATATGTGCAACGCTCGTCCACCAGCAGGCTCGCATCGGCAATGTCTCGATGGCAAACAACCGGGATATTTAGCAGGCGTGCTTCGTGCACAATGCCGGAGATACGGTGGCGGTATTCCTGACCGTAGGGAATCAGGATCACTTGGAAGCCACTCAAGAATTCAAGCCAGGCGTAAGCGCCATCCACACTGGAATATGCTGTAAAGCTACAGTGGCCATGCGAGGGCACCCGGACACGGGCCAAGACCGAGTCGTGCATGCAGAATTCTACATCGCCCTGATCGGAGGCGAGGCTTGCGAGCAGCTGTTCGAGGCTTTCGAAGTTCTTGTCGCCACGGTACACACCCGGAATCAAGATTTTTTTCTTGCCGCTGGCTTCGACCTTTCTTTGCGGCAGACCCTCAGCGAGAGGAAAGTTGATTTCGTTTACGACCTGAGGGTAGTAGTCGCACCACTCCTGGCAGTAGACGCTAAGCGGCTTGTTGGTAGAAACTACTTTTGCTCGCTGGAATGGCATGGATTCCAGTACACGCTTCTCCAATTTTGCCGGGGAGAAGCGCGTGTACATCGTGTTGTAGATGGTCCAGTCTTCGTGAACGATAAACAGGGCGTCACAACCATAGTTCTTATTGGCCTGAATTTTCAACTCCAGTAAAGATTCAAAAGTAGGCCAAATCATCGTCTGCATTACTAGAAGGTCGCCCTGCCCCAGCCCAACATCCTGAAATGCTTCTTTCAGCTCCAATGCTGCCAAGTCAATATGAGCAGACGTGCCGCGACCGATGGTAAGCACGTACAGCTGCTGGAAAAGCGCCGGGAAAAACCAAAGGAAGTTACCGATAGCAACAATTATTTTTACCAGGGTTGCCAGCGGCGACTCCTTTTCCCAAATACCATTGTCTTGCTGTAAACGGGTAAAGACGTGGTCTTTGAAGCGCGCAAGCCTTTCAAAAAAACTTCGGCGGTAGCCGTCTTTGAAGGCACTGTTGTTATACTGGTCAAATGACAGGCAGGGGCGCACATCGATGGTGTTATCACCGTCCCCATCAAACTGTTTATGTGACAGCACAACCGCAGGAAGACCCAGCTCTTCGGCAACCCCTTTGGCATACCGGTAATTGTGCCCCTTGCAGTCTTTAAGCTGGGGGTCGACGATGACGACCCTGCCGTACTTCTCTTTTACGCCTTGATTCATTATGACAACTCAGACTCTACTTCAACAGTAAGCTGCATTTAGTTAGTGTTAATTTTTACGAACATCTGGCGCAGTCAAAGAGAGTTTGAATGCACCATATGTATCTTTCAAAATCTACTGTTTTCGGCCGTAAATATCGCTAAAGCGAACGATGTCGTCTTCACCCAGATAACTTCCGCTTTGTACTTCAATGATCTCAAGAGGTAGCAGCCCCGGGTTCGTGAGGCGGTGCTTTACACCAATCGGGATATAGACGCTTTCATTCTCGGAAATCATGATTTCCTCTTCATCACGCTGAACAATTGCAGTGCCGGAAACAACCACCCAGTGCTCTGTGCGATGATGATGCATCTGCAGTGACAGGCTGGCTCCGGGGTTTACGGTGATCCGTTTCACCTGAAAACGCTCTCCATTGCCGATGGAGTCGTATTTCCCCCAGGGGCGAGCAACGTCCCGGTGAATTTCATGCTCATCGCGGCCGGCCATTTTGATTTTGCCGACGATGGCTTTTACTTCCTGAGCACGGTCTTTGGGAGCCACTAATGTGGCGTTTTTTGTATCGACAATGACCAGATCTTCAATACCAACTGCAGCGACCAGGTGATCTTCACCAAATACGAGTGAATTCTTGCACCCTTCCATGATGACATCACCAAGTGCCACGTTACCGTCTTCGTCTTTATCCAATGCCTTCCACAGAGAGGACCAGGAACCCACATCGGACCATCCACAGTCTAATGGCACCACAAAGCCGCGGCCGGTCTTTTCCATCACGGCATAGTCAATACTGTCTTCTGGAATAGCGTTGATATCGTCAAGGTTGAGCTTTATGAAATCGCTTTCTACCTTGGCATTTTCCATTGCTTTGACAGAAGAGCGATGAATGGCTGGCGCGTGCTGTGCCAACTCATCAAGCAGGTTTTTCGTGGAGAACAGGAACATGCCTGCGTTCCAATAGTATTCACCACTCTCGATATATTTGGTCGCGGTTTCTTTATCGGGTTTTTCGACGAATTTAGCGATCGGACGAATGTCCGCTGCGTTACCCGCAGCCTTCTGAATATAACCATACCCGGTTTCCGGTGTGGTAGGTACGATTCCGAACGTCACCAGTCCGCCGCTTCTGGACGCTTGTAGCCCAATATCGACTGCACGGTGAAACTGCTCTACGTCTTCCAACAGGTGGTCTGCAGGCAATACCAGCAGGTTGGTTGACTCGTCTTCGCTTGCTGCCGCCAACGCGGCAAATGCGATTGCCGGCGCGGTATTACGACCCGCAGGCTCGGTAATCATGGTGAATGACTCAAAGCCAATTTCTTGCGCCTGCTGCGCCACCATAAAACGGTGGTCTTCATTACAGACAATAACCGGCTTTGCGAACCCCCTGACGCGCTCCAGAGTTTGCTGCAACATGGTCTGCTCCCCTGTGAGGCTCAGTAATTGCTTGGGCAGCATTTTGCGGGACTTCGGCCACAAACGGGTTCCGGAGCCACCACAAAGAATAACGGGGGTAATACTCGTCACTAGTATTCTTACCTCTTGGAATTAGCTATTTTGCCAGTTCAGCTTGGAGCGACAGGTTTCGTAAAAATTGTGGTCTAGCGGGTGTATCAAGGTAAGCCTGTGCGGTTTTTTATGGATTCGAATAACGTCTCCAGGCTCAGTTACCACCTGATCGTGCCCATCACAGGTTACGTACGAGTGCGTCGTATTGTGCTCGCTTACAACAATCTTGAATTCACTACTGCCCTCAACCACTATCGGCCGACTACTGAGCGTATGCGGGTTCAGGGGCACAACGACGATCGCATCCAGTTTTGGATGCATGATGGGGCCACCACCGGAAAGCGCATAAGCAGTGGAACCGGTAGGAGTTGAAACAATCAGACCGTCGGAACGCTGGGTGTAAACAAACTGCCCATCAATAAAGAGATCGAACTCAATCATGCGGATATATTCACCAGGGTGAATGACCACATCATTGAGAGAGGAGCCTTTGCCAATTGGTTTGCCATCACGGGTAACCGACATATCCAGCAGGAAGCGGCTTTCGGCCATGTATTTGCCAGAAAGGACTTCGCCTACTTTTTGTTCAATTTCATCGGGAGTGATATCGGTAAGGAAGCCAAGCCGGCCCCGGTTGATGCCTAAAAGCGGAACACTAAACTTCGCCATTGCTCGTGCGGCGGCAAGCAGGCTGCCGTCACCACCCACAACGATAACCAGATCACACAGCTCACCGAGCTTATCTTTACTGGAAACCCGAGCGTTGTGATCAGCCACATCATTGGCTGTATTTTTTTCGAGCACGACGGAGTAGCCCTCCCGCTCCAGGAACGCCATCAGGCGTTTGAGCGAGAGAACTGCGCTGTCACTTTCCGTTCGGCCAATCAGGCCGATATTCTGAAATTCCGACACCACTCCCCCAAGGTGCCCGAATCTGGGCCAGTGTAGTTTTGGTTAGTACCGATTGGCGATGAAAACTGTTTATTTTTCAGCCGACCAGAGTTCCTGACTGATGAATAATTAGCCAAAAACTCAAAAACTGACAGGAGATTATGCCTGAGCTAAATCTATGAGTCGAACGCCTAGCGGGGGCGTAGAGGGGAGGTTAAAAAGAGGGTGTTTTGGTCATTATGTGAACAAAAAGCAGAGGGTTTAGATCGTTTTTTGATCGAAAAAAGTCACCCTCGCTGGCTTCTATATTTGGCCAGCAGGTCACCTATTTGACGCCGATTTCATTTATGCAGGGGTAGCCTCGCGGTGCTCTTCTTTCTGAGCAAGGAGGCCACGCCACCAGGCATCATTCTTTAGATACCAATCGACGGTTGTACGAATGCCGGATTCGAAGCTTTCAAGCGGTTGGTACCCCAGTTCCACCCCAGATTTTGCGGCGTCAATCGCGTAACGCCGGTCATGACCGGGGCGATCGGTGACGTATTCGATTAGCCTTGAGCTTTCTTCTCGCGCTGCAAAAACGGCCTCTGGATATTTTTTGTACAACTCGGAATCGCTACTAAGAAACTCGTCCATCAACTTACATACAAGATGCACAATGTCGATGTTCTGCCACTCGTTGTGGCCACCAATATTGTAACTCTCCCCTACCCTGCCATTCCGCAGGACAAGATCAATGCCCCTGGCATGGTCTTCCACGTACAACCAGTCCCGCACCTGCTTGCCATCACCGTATACAGGCAGCGGCTTGTTGTGGAGGATATTCGTGATGATCAGCGGAATGAGCTTTTCCGGGAAATGATAAGGACCGTAATTGTTGGAACAGTTGGAAGTCGTAACTTCCAGGCCATAGGTATGGTAATAGGCGCGGACCAAATGGTCAGATGCCGCTTTACTAGCAGAATAAGGGGAGTTCGGCGCATAGGCGGTGCTTTCAGAGAAAGCAGGGTCTTCAGGCTTCAGGGTGCCGAAGACTTCGTCGGTACTGACGTGATGAAAGCGGTGCTTGACTGGTTCCAGCCCGTCTGCTCTGGGCAGATCCAGCCAAACACTCTTTGCGGCCTTTAACAAACTGTGTGTGCCGACGATGTTGGTCTCGATAAACGCATCCGGGCCACTGATTGATCGGTCAACATGTGATTCTGCTGCAAAGTGAACAATGGTGTTCAAGCCGTGCTCAACCAGCAGTTGCTCTACTAGCTGGGTATCGCAAATATCGCCGTGAATGAAAGTGAAGTTCGGATTTGAGGCAACGGGCTCCAGGCTCGCGCGATTGCCGGCATAGGTAAGCGCATCCAGCACTACAACGCTATCCTCGGGATACTGCTTCAGCCAATAATGTACAAAATTAGCTCCGATAAAACCGGCACCACCGGTAACCAGCAGCTTGGACAGCGCTTTTTCTGAACTCATGCGTACGACCGATTGGACTCTTGATTTAAGTCTGGCACCAGCTCTTGAAGCATGGAGCCGAGCTGTTCCCGCCAATGGGCGGGCTGTACCCCAAAGGTCTGCTCAAACCCCGACTTGTCCAGCACACTGAATGAAGGGCGGGCGGCCGGTGTTGGGTATGCAGTATGGGGTATTGGATTAATGGCGATCTTTCTCTTGAGAATCTGTCGTTCGAGAGCCAGCTCCTGGATTCCAACAGCAAAGTCATACCAGGAAGCTGCCCCGGCGTCGCTCCAGTGATAAATTTTAGCCCCGACTGCCTCTTCGGAATCCAGAGTAGTTAGCCCTGCGTGCCAGATAGCTTTCGCCAGAGAATGCGCCCAGGTTGGTGTGCCGAACTGATCGGTCACTACATTCAAATGGTCCCGTTCTAGGTCGGACATCAGGCGCAGCATAGTTTTGACAAAGTTGTTGCCGTGACTGGAGTACACCCAGGATGTACGCAGAATCAGCGCTCTGCCCAAGTCGCGGTTGCGAATTTCTGACTCCCCTGCCAGCTTGCTGGCTCCATAAACGCTGACAGGGTTGGGTTTGTCTTCTGCGGTATAGGGGCTAGATTTCTCTCCATCGAAAACGAAGTCAGTGGAAACATGCACAAGGGCGGTTCCCTCGCGGCCGATTAAGGCGTCTGCAATATTCGCTACGGCCTGCCGATTCAGGGCAAATGCGGCATCGCGCTCAGTTTCCGCTTTATCAACGGCGGTATAGGCGGCGGCATTGATAACCAGATCAGGAGCATACTCGCCAATTGCATCAGCCACCTGGGCGGCATCTACCAGGTTGATTTCGGCACTGCCCAATGCCGTCAGCTCAAACTCAGACGGCACCGTGCGCTGTAGCTCCCACGCCAACTGACCGTTCTTGCCAAAGATGAGGGCTTTTCGGCACTCAAGGTTCATAGGGCAACCTTGGTGCTTCAGCCAAGGAAAGACCCCGCTTGTCTTTTTCAGACAACTGCGGAATTACTCCTCCCACCAGAGGCCATTCAATGCCGATATCACTATCGTCCCAACGCAGACTGCACTCGCTTCCCGGGTGGTAGTAGTCGGTACACTTATACACGAATTCGGCGGATTCCGATGTCACGTAAAAACCGTGGGCGAACCCTGCCGGCACCCAAAGTAATCGCTTATTTTCCGCAGAGAGGTAAGCTGCGGCCCATTGCCCAAAAGTTGGGGACCCTTCACGAATATCCACAGCGACATCAAAGACCTCTCCCTGAACTACCCGGACTAGTTTGCCTTGTGTTTGCTCGGACTGATAATGGAGACCGCGCAATATCCCACGGCTGGATCTGGAATGATTGTCTTGAACAAAGTTTACGTTCGCGATGTTTTCGCAAAACCAGGCGTCGCGGAAGGTTTCTATAAAAAAGCCACGCTCATCCCCAAACACTTTGGGTTGTAGAACTTTGACCTCAGGAATCTTTGTATCCAGGACTTCCACCGTCAGAACACCCGATCACCACCAACCTGCAGTAAGTACTCTCCGTAGCCACTTTTCAGGAGCGGTTGGGCGAGATTTTGCAATTCATCTACCGAGATATATCCCATCCTATAGGCCACTTCTTCCGGGCAGGCAATTTTGAGTCCCTGACGCGTTTCTATGGTTTGCACAAAATGGTTGGCGGCAAGCAGGTTGTCATGAGTGCCGGTATCCAGCCATGCGGCACCACGGCCCATAACTTCAACGTTTAGGGTTCCGGCTTCCAGGTAAGCGCGATTTACATCCGTGATTTCCAGCTCGCCACGGGCTGACGGCAATATCGATTTGGCGATGTCGATAACCTGGTTGTCGTAAAAATACAGACCGGTCACTGCGTAATTTGATTTCGGTTTTTCAGGCTTTTCCTCTATCGATAATGCCTTCCCGCTCTCGTCGAATTCGACAACGCCGTATGCTCTGGGGTCATTGACGTGATAGCCGAATACAGTTGCGCCCCTTTTTTGAGAAGCGGCATTTTTCAGCAGGCGCATAAAGTCATGGGAATAGAAGATGTTGTCGCCCAATACCAGGGCGCAGTCGTCATCTCCAATAAATGATTCGCCGATTATGAATGCCTGAGCAATCCCATCGGGTGACGGCTGCTCCGCGAATGTCAGATTAATGCCCCAGGACTCCCCAGTACCCAACAAGCTCTGGAACGCGGGAAGATCCTGTGGCGTTGATATGATGAGGATGTCTTTGATCCCTGCCAGCATCAGTGTGGTCAAGGGGTAGTAGATCATAGGTTTGTCGTAGATCGGGATCAACTGCTTGCTTACAGCCCTCGTCAGCGGATATAGCCGACTACCCGTTCCGCCTGCGAGAATGATTCCCTTACGCATAGTCTCTCCCTATCCATTTGGAGTATTAGACTTTAAAGCGAGGGCACACCCATGCCCAACGGCACTACATTAATCGCATCTATCCATGAATGTTCTTCACCAGATCAACATGGCAACTATTAACTTCGATAGCCACGATTACCCTGCAGCCCGCCCGTATGTAACAACAAAACGTTTTTTCGCCTTTCCCCCTTATATAGTTCAAGGTGATGAGAGTTGGACGCCAACTTCAATTGAAGAGCAACTTTGGCACCATAGATTGGATCTAGCGGGATGCCTAACTTGTCGCGTACCGCCTCCAGAAACTGGGCGAGTTCATTATTCACCTTTGCGTAGCCTCCACAGTGGCCACCTTCCACCACCTCGATATTGGAGATTCCAGTGCGCCTCAGTTTTTCTGCCCAGGCTATGGCAGCTAGATAAATGGCTTCTTCCGCTTTAAGTACCGGGACTCCGAAAATGGTACTTTCTTTAGGCAAGGCTGATGCCAGCGCACCCAGCGTCAGCCCGGTGCCGCAGGGTAACCAGTACTCGTCAAACCTAACCGGGCCAGTTTCGGCGATCGCCTCGCCTAGAAGTTGCACACCTTTGGCCCCCTGAATATTCGCCCCGCCCTCTGGCACATACCAGCTGTCCGCCATATCCAGACCGAGGTACCCGGGAAAATCAGGCTCGCGCCGCTTCCGGTACTCGGCGCGAGATACAAACCGCAACTCCATGCCGAACCGCTCTGCATCCTGCAGCATTGCGCTCAGCAGCGGCGGCCGCTCGCCACGAATAATACCGACCGTTTTGAACCCGAAGCGCTGCCCTGCCGCGGCTGTGGCGTGTATATGATTTGACCAGGCACCGCCGCAGGTGACGATGGTGTTTTTGCCCTGCTCCCTCGCTTCAAGCAGATTGTAGATCAGCTTGTAAGCCTTGTTGCCCGAGATGAGCGGGTCGATCAGGTCGTCGCGGCGGATCCAGAGGTCGATGCCGCGAAAGAGCTCAGACTGAATCTGCTGATAGGGCACGTTTCTGGCGGCTTCGATAAAAGCGTCGAGGCTCAGTTCGGTGAGGTAACGGGTCATTGTTTGATACGCGGCTACGCGGGCTGGGGGAGATGGCCGGACGAGAGGAAAACTTCGCGGGCGAAGGTTCTCGACTGCACACTGCTACCGGACTTCACCAGGAAGGAAACGCCCTCTTGGGTGGACTCGGCGGTGACCTCTGCCTCGATGGTGGGCGGGCGGCGCAACAGGGCCCGGGGGTCGAATAGTGCCACGTTGATGCCTTCGCTGTCATTGGTTGGCAGCTCGGCAATACCCGCACAAAGTGCACGGGCAGACGGCGCCTCCAGTCCCTGTATTTCAAGTTCACGTATTTGCACGCCGAGCTGTTGGCAGAATTGGTATTCGGTTGTGTGCGTGAGCATGGGCCAGTGTTGTTGCCAGCTTCCGTGTTGCAGGCGCACGCCGGGGTCTGCGCAGTATTTGGCGGAGAAGACCTGGTGGTAGCTGGTGACCGGGGACGCTGGCGCCTGCTGCATGTCGTTCAGGAACAGCAGCCGGTAATAAGCGGCTTCTGCCAGCACGGTATCGACGGTTTTACTACCGTAGAAGATGCCGCTTTCGGCGGTGCCGCCAAAGCGCGATCCCCAGGGGAGCGGCGGGTAGCGAAATGGTGTGGCGAGCAGGTAGTGGAGATCCTCACTGCCCGGCAAACGTGCGGGTTTGCTCTGCTCCAGCAAGTTTTCCAGGATCTCCTGCTTCTGCAGGCTGTCTACCAGGCTTCTTGTGGCCACCTCTTCCTGGGATTCGATGATGCGGTACAGGCGACCGATCAGGCGGGTGGCGGACTGGCGGATCTTGTCGCGCAGGTCGATCACACCTTGCCTCGCATGGCGTCCAGGTAGGTGACGATCCGCACCAGCCCATCGATGCGGCAGGCGAGCTCTTTGGGAATGCCGTTCAGGGCGCGGTTGGCGGTGGCGAACCAGGTTCTGGCGCCCTCTTCCCCGCCCATCAGTACAAAGGCGGAGCGGTAGGCGCGTACCAGCAACAGGGCCAGCTGGCCTTCGGCGCTCTGGGGTGCGAGACCGTCTCTGCGGCGCAGGGTGCGGTCATCCAGGTGGATGATTTCGCTGAGTTCTTTCTTTTTCAGGCCCAGGTGGTTGGCGGTGCTGAGGGTGGCTTCCAGCAGGACCTGGTCTTCTGTGGGTTGTGGGGTATGGGCGGGGTTGGCCATTTTGCCTCCGGGGGTTGGGTCTTGGAGGGGTTGTTGGGACATTTGACCTAAATATATTTAGGTTTCGGACAATTTGCAAGGATGGCGCAGATTTGGTGGAGCATGGAGGGGGCAAGAAAGCTGGGCCGTGCCAGCGTCGGGACGGGATTGACTCGGGCCATCCTTGGCCCTCGCCCTACGGGCGCCGTCGCTGCACTCCCGCGTCTAAAAGCGCGTCGCGCTTTTTTCGAACGGGGGTTCAGTCCCGGCGGTCCGCCAGATACAAAAAAGCCCCGCTCTTTCGAGCGGGGCTTTTTTGTATCTGGCGGACCGGACGGGACTCGAACCCGCGACCTCCGGCGTGACAGGCCGGCATTCTAACCAACT
>Ga0207814_100102_pt1 | contig 82727 bp, 84 predicted proteins | sample TtaePargueraPR_7_FD_187755 | JGI IMG/M metagenome (GOLD analysis project Ga0207814, IMG submission 187755) | Aerobic enrichment media microbial communities from Bioluminiscent Bay, La Parguera, Puerto Rico - Tt and P1 (2) (SPAdes) | ecosystem: Environmental > Aquatic > Marine > Unclassified ... | reverse complement strand
CGTGGTCTCGGAAAAGCGGGGCCGCGAGCGTTGGAACCACCTCGACGCCCTGCCCATCCACGCCATCCACGAGCGCTTCATCGGGCCCTATGCGGTCTACGCGGCCGCCATGCTGAGCCGGCTCAAGCAAACGCTCGACGCCTGAGCGCTTGCGACGCAGCCCCGCCCCGCGCTACTCCCTAATGGCAGGAGACCGCGTCATGCTCAAACTCATCATCGGCAACAAGAACTACTCGTCCTGGTCGCTGCGCCCATGGTTGGCGCTGCGCATGGCGAATATCCCGTTTGAGGAGGAATTGCGTCCCTTTGTCGACCACGGCAGCCATGACCAGTTCCGCGCCTTCTCGCCCACTGGCCGCGTGCCCCTGCTGGTCGATGGCGAGATCAGCATCTGGGACTCGCTGGCCATCGTGGACCATGTCGCCGAGACCCATCCGGACATGTGGCCCACCAACCGGGCGGCGCGCGCCTATGCCCGCTCTGTGACGGCCGAAATGCATTCCGGGTTCTTCGAGTTGCGCAATGTGTGCACCATGAATTGCGGAATGCGGGTGCAGTTGCACCACCGCTCCCCCGCGCTTGAACGCGATCTGGCGCGGATTGCCGAAATCTGGACCACGGGCCTCCAGCGCTTCGGCGGACCGTTCCTGGCCGGCGATCGCTTCTCCATCGCGGACGCCTTCTACGCGCCGGTTGCCTTCCGCTTGCAGACCTACGGCATTTCACTTGGTGCTGAAACGGATGCCTATGCGGCGCGCCTGCGCGCGCTGCCGCCCATGGTCGAATGGTATGAGGCCGGGCTGGCCGAAACCTGGCGCGAACCGGATCATGAAGCTGAAGTTCTGGCGGCCGGCACCATCATCAGCGACATTCGCCGCAAGGCTTGAGCGGAGATTTTCATGACCAGCTATGCTTCTCCCTCGGCGGGCCTGCCGCCCCAAATGGCCCTACATACCGGCCGCGCCGTCTTTACCGAGGCCTATGCCGTCATTCCGCATGGGGTCATGCGCGATATCGTCACCTCCTACCTGCCGCACTGGCGCGACAGCCGTGTCTGGATCATCGCCCGGCCGATGAGCGGTTTTGCGGAGACCTTTTCGCAATATATCGTGGAGGTGTTCCCCGGTGGCGGCAGCGAGAGGCCTGAGGAGAATCCCGAAGCCGAGGGCGTTCTGTTTGTCGTCGCGGGCCAGGTGACCGTGACCATCGACGGCAAGACGCACCTGCTCAAAGAAGGCGGTTATGCCTTTCTGCCCCCAGGCATCAAATGGTCCCTGGTCAACAAGTCCACCGAGCCCGCCCGTTTCCATTGGGTGCGCAAGCGCTACGAAGTCGTCGAAGGCATCGATGTGCCGGCGGCCTTCGTGGCCAATGAGCAGGACGAGCCGATCATCTGGATGCCCGGCACCAACAACACCTGGGGCACGACCCGCTTCGTCGATCCCAGCGACGTGCGTCACGACATGCATGTCAACATCGTCACCCTCGAGCCGGGCGCCGTGATCCCCTTCGAGGAAACCCATGTCATGGAGCATGGCCTTTACGTGCTCGAAGGCAAGGCGGTCTATCGGCTCAACCGCGACTGGGTAGAAGTCGAGGCCGGCGACTTCATGTGGCTGCGCGCTTTCTGTCCGCAGGCCTGCTACGCGGGGCCACAGCGCTTCCGCTATCTGCTCTACAAGGACGTCAACCGCCACGCCAAGCTGCCCTTCTGATCATGCAGAACCAACGCACGATCCAGATCGAACCCTTGACGGCGACCACCTTCGCGCCCTTTGGGCAGGTGCTGGAGCGTAATGGCGCCCACCACTATCCCATCAATGCCGGGATGACTGAGCGCTACCACGACCTCGCCAGGATCGAACTGGCCGGCCCGGGCGCCCGCCCGATGATCTCGATCTTCCATGGCCAGCCCTATGCCCTGCCACTCACCCTGCGGATGGTGGAACGACACCCCCTGGGCAGCCAGGCCTTCTACCCGCTTTCGGAGCATCCCTGGCTCGTCATCGTTGCCGAAGACGATGACGGCATTCCGGTTCGGCTGCGAGCCTTCCGCCCGGCACCGGGACAGGGCGTCAATATCGCCATGAACACCTGGCACGGTGTCCTGACACCGCTTGAGCGCGAAAGCACCTACCTTGTTGTTGACCGCGGGGGAGATGGCAACAACCTTGAAGAGCACCACTTCAACCAGCCCTGGACTATCGCCTGAGGCTGGCCCGCTAACCTACATTCCCCTCTTGTCTCGCAACCGTCAGGCCGTTGCTGTAGTTTGTCAGCAAAGGGATGGAGGCGGAAATGCAATTGTCGAGACTGGTCGGCGCGCTGGCCGTGATCCTGGCATTCTGGTCGACCGCCGCACTGGCTGCCGCTACAATCAATGGCACGGTGACCTACCGCGAACGCATCGGTCTGCCGCCGAATGCATGGCTGCGCGTTACGCTGGTTGATCTGTCGACAATGACCCCCGTTGTCGGCGCCTCTGCGGGAATTCCCGCAAAGGGGCAGGTGCCGATCCGTTTCGTACTCAATGTCGAGGCGCAGCTTGACGATGCTGCGGGGGCATATGGACTTGCCGCCGAAATCTCCAGCGCGGATCAGGTGCTGTTCCGCAGCAGCGCTCCCTACCCCGTAGCGCTTGGGCACGACATGCCGACAGCGATCACGGTATATCCTGTGCCCAAGCAAGCCTTGCCGCCGGAGCCGCCGATACCCACCGCGCCCGCAGAACTGGTCAACACGCTCTGGACAGTCACCAGCATTGGCGGTCGGCCGGTTACGGGATCGCGCGCGCCGACACTGTCAATCGCCGCGGACAATCGCGCCGGCGGATTTGGGGGCTGCAACAACTACTTCACAGAAGCCAGCTTCGAGGGAACAAAACTACACTTCGGACCGGCGGCAGCCACCCGCATGGCCTGCGAAGCCAGTGTGACGGAACTGGAGACGGACTACTTCACAGCTCTCTCCGCCGTGGCATTCTACGAGCTTGACGGACCAGCCCTGCGGCTGCTCGATGCTGCAGGCATCCCCCTTATTGGTCTGGTACGACCCTCGGAGTAGTCACTTGGAGACTGTGCAACTGATTTCCCGCCTTCTCGATGTCATCGAGAGGGACATTGCGCCGCTGACAGCCAAGGGCGTGGCGCAGGGCAACAAGCTCTTTGGCGCCGCCATCCTGAAAAAGTCTGACCTGTCGCTGGTGGTGGCGGAAACCAATAATGAAATCGAAAATCCGCTCTGGCACGGCGAAATGCACGCCATCAAGCGCTTCTTCGAACTGCCGGAGGGCCAGCGACCCGCGGCCAAGGATTGCCTGTTCCTTGCCACGCACGAGCCCTGCTCGCTCTGCCTATCCGGCATTACCTGGTCCGGATTTGACAATTTCTATTATCTGTTCAGCCACCAGGACAGCCGGGACAGCTTCGCGATCCCCTACGACATTCAGATCCTCAAAGCCGTCTATGCTGTGCCGGAACCGGAAACCGGGAAGGTTTCCGCCGAGCGCGACCTCTATAATCGGCGCAATGATTTCTGGACCAGCCATGGCCTGCAGGAGATGATAGCGGGCCTGGATCGCAGCGGCCGGGAGGCCCTGCTGGCGCGCGTTGACGACCTCAACGCGCTCTATGCCGAGCTTTCCGAACGCTATCAGAAAGACAAAGGTGGCAGGGGCATACCGCTCGCCTAGCGGGCATCCTCAACAGCGGCGGGCGCAATTTCGCTCCTGGGCGCCTCAGCGAAGGAGGCGGCAAAGGTCAGGAAGCTGATCGACAGGGCGAACAATGCGGTGAGCATGAGCTGTGACATGATGTGAAGGACCCTCATTTGATGCCGGGGCGGCGATATCCGCCCTGCCCTCCTTCTATCGATGCCGCTTTGAACGCTGCTCCAATGCACCATTAATGTGACGTTCATAAATCCCGCCGAGCGCATACCAGCCATGAGGGGCGAACTTTTCGCCCCGCCCCGCGTTGCAAGCTGTGACCATCAATGCAACCAAAGGGGAAGCCATGTCCGAACCGATCGCACAGTCTGGCGGCGCGGCACCAATGCTCGCCATTTTCACCGATTTCGACGGGACCCTGGTCGAAATCGCCCAGACACCTGACGCGGTCGAAGTTCACCCTGGCCTGCCCGAACAACTCGATCGCGTGGCGCGCGACTTCGGTCACGCCCTGGCTGTCATCACCGGTCGGGAGATTGCCGATATTGACCGTTTCCTGGCGCCGGCGCACTTGCCCGTCGCGGGGGCACACGGCGCCCAGCGTCGGCGGGCCGATGGCACCTTGATCGAGCTGGACACCGAAATCATCAGCGCAGCCCAGGCGATCGCCAGCGCCATTGCGCCGCTGGTCGCCGAACATTCCGACCTCATCCTTGAACCCAAGGACGGCGCGGTGGCCCTGCACTACCGGCAGGCACCTTATCTCGAGGAAGAGTGCCTGCTCGCCATGCAGGATGCGATCTCCGACCATGCTGAGTTCACCCTGGTGCCGGGCAAGATGGTGATCGAAGCGCGCCCGGCCGGTTTCGACAAGGGCAGCGCCTTGCGCGCCTTCATGCAGGAAGAACCATTCGTCGGGCGCACGCCCATTTTCATTGGCGACGACAAGACGGACGAAGACGCGTTCCGCGTGGCGCAGGAGCTGGGGGGCATCGGGATCAAGCTTGGTCCCGGCAGGACGGTGGCGCAGATGCGCATCGCCGACGTGGCCTCGGTCCATGCGCTGCTCGAGGGCCTGGCAGAGATCGCCAACAGCTCACGACCCGCCGCCGCCATCGCTGGAGACGCGCCGATACTGGCAGACACCACGACTGCACACTGACTTTCTCGACCGGGCCGGACGGCGCGGCAATCACACGTTGAACACAAAACGGGGCACCATCCAGATGAGCCGCATCGTCATTGTATCGAACCGCACGCCCGGCAAGGGTCCCGCCGCAGGCGGCCTCGCCGTGGCGCTGCGCAAGGTGCTGAGCGAACGGGAGGGATTCTGGTTCGGCTGGTCGGGCAAACTGACCGACCAACCCTCTCGCGAGGCACGCGTTGAGGACATTGATGGCCTTGAGGTGGCGCAGATCGACCTCACCCGCGAGGACCATCACGCCTATTATGCCGGATTCTCGAACTCCATTCTCTGGCCCAGCTTCCACTTGCGGCTGGACCTGGCGACCATCGAAAGCCATTGGTACGAAGGCTATCGCCGGGTGAACCAGCAGTTCGCCAAGGCCCTGCTGCCGCTGCTCAAACCCGATGACATCGTCTGGGTCCACGACTACCACCTGATCCCGCTGGCCGCCGAGCTGCGCCGGCTCGGCGCGCGCAACCGCATCGGGTTTTACCTGCACATCCCCTTCCCCACGACGGACGCACTCTATGCCATTCCGCACCATGAAGAACTCATGCGGGACCTGTCGCGCTATGACCTAGTGGGCATGCAGGCCAAGCGGGACGTCGCTGCTTTCACCGAATTTGCCGAGCACCAGGCCCCCTCGACCTTTGGGGGACACAAGGTGCAGACGATCGACTTCAGCAGCACCGAAGTGCAGGCCTTCCCGATCGGTTCCGACCCAGACGCCTTTGCCCGTCTTGCCGTCAGCCCGGCAGCGACCAAGATGGTTCACCGCATGAAACGCGCTTTGGGCGAGCAACGGCTGATCCTGGGCGTTGATCGGCTCGACTACTCCAAGGGTCTCCCCCAGCGTGTCGAAGCCTATGAGAAGCTTCTCGCCAACAATGCCCGCATGCGCCGTTCCGTACACCTGTTGCAGGTGGCGCCCCCGTCGCGCGACACGATCAAGGAATACCAGGAAACCAGCGACACGCTGGATGCAATCTGCGGGCGCGTCATGGGGCACTTCGCCGAACCCGACTGGCAACCCCTGACCTATGTGAAGAGGGCCTATGGCCAACCCAGCCTCGCGGGCCTCTACCGCATGGCTCGGGTGGCCCTGGTGACCCCGCTGCGGGATGGCATGAACCTTGTTGCACACGAGTTCGTGGGCGCCCAGAACCCGGAAGATCCGGGCGTGCTGGTGCTGTCACGCTTTGCCGGCGCCGCCGAGATCTTCCCCGAGGCGTTGTTGGTCAACCCCTTTGATACCGACGAAACCTCTGAGGCGCTGCGCATGGCCCTCGACATGCCGCTTGCCGAGCGTAAGCAGCGCTGGGAAGCGCTGATGGACTCGGCACGCAAGCACAATGTCAACGACTGGGCCGTCAGCTTCCTCGAACATCTCACCCATGATGGTCTGGACAAGACCAGCGCCACGCGCGACGTCCTTTATCTGGGCTCTGTGGCCGAAGCGGCTACGCCTCCGAAATCCATGGCGTCCCAGACGCCGCCAGCAGCGTAACGAGCATGCGGTTGGCGGGCGTGGCGATGCCATGTTTCTTGCCCAACCGTACAATGACGCCATTGCGCGCGTCGATCTCCATGGGATTGCCGGCCAGGCGATCGGCGTGAATGGAACCGCTTAAGGCGCCCTCTTTCATGTTGCGCATGTTGTCGATCGTCGCCTCCACCACGCTCTGCGGCACGTCTGCGCCCTCCGCCCGCCCAACAGCTGCGCACTCGTCGACAATTGCGCGAATGATGTCCGCCAGATCCTCGGACCAGACCGGACCAGTGGCGCGCAGGGTCAGGGCTGGCACAATTGCCGCGCTATTGCCTGTAAGCTTGACCCAGAGCTGGCTCAGAAAATCGGCATGCACCGCCGCCTCGATCTCCGTATGGGCAAACAGGTCGACGAACGCCTCGCTATTGGGTCCTGTGGGGACCGCAATGATGCCATGGCGGCTCTGGACGATGCGCCCCGGCGCGGAGCGTGAGGCCGGCAGATTGATCATCACCGGGATCAGTTGCTCCTCGGGCACCAAATGCGCAAACAGACGCACATGCTCCACGCCATTCTGGACGATTGCCACGCGTGTATCGGGGCCGCACAGCGCCGTCAGCCATGGTGCCGTTGCATCGGCGCTATAGGTCTTGGTCGCGACGATGACCCAATCGACAGGCCGGGCCTCGGATGGCTCGGTGAGAACCTTTGGGGTTGCAGCAATCGTGCCCTGCGGTGTCTCGACCAGCAGATCGGCAATCGGCGTCCGGGCGCAAACCGAAACATTAAATGCGGGGCTTTGCGCCAGCCAGGCCGCAAGCGTTCCTCCAATGGCACCAGGCCCGATAACGGCAATGGACGTCACGACAATCCCTCCAAATGAAATGGGCGACCCGAAGGCCGCCCATCCTTGTAACCGATTTATCGGTCTTATGCGTTTGCCGAGGCGCGGCGTGCCCGACCAGCATCACGCTGGCCCTTGGACCAGCGCGGCTTGCCCGATTTCGCGCCGCTGGGTTTGGCACCAGCAGGCCGACCATCCTGTGGCTTGCCATCGGCCGCCTTGGTCCGTTCTCCACCCGGGCGCGGCGTATTGAACTTGCGCGGACTTTTGGCCTTGGGGTTGCGGGCCGTACGGGCCCCGCCCGGAGCGCCAGCATTGTTGCGCGGCTGGCGCTGCACCGGCGCTTCTTCGACCAGGTTGATATCGCCCGAGACCGGCAGCGTGCGGCGGATGAGCCGCTCGACATCGCGCAGCTTGGATTTCTCGGTGCCGTCGCACAAGGTAATCGCCTTGCCTGATGCGCCATTGCGGCCGGTGCGGCCGATGCGGTGGACATAGTTCTCCGCATCGTCGGGCAGATCGTAATTGACCACGTGGGTGATGCCCTGCACATCGATGCCGCGCGCCGCGATGTCGGTAGCGACCAGAATGCGCACACCGCCGCTGGCAAAACCCTTGAGCGCCGCCTGGCGGGCATTCTGGCTCTTATTGCCGTGGATGGCCGCCGCCTCGTGACCATCAATGGCCAGGTTCTTGGCAACGCGGTCGGCGCCATGCTTGGTGCGCGCGAAGACAATCACTCGCTCCATGCCTTCGGCCTCGTCGGCCAGAAGGTCGTTGAGTACGCCGCGCTTGGCCTTGGAGCCGGACATGATGACACGCTGGTCGATCTTGACGACGGTGGAGCCCTGCGGCGCCGCCTCGACCTTGATCGGTTCCTTCAGCAATGACTTGGCCAAATCCTCGACTTCCGGCGCCATGGTGGCCGAAAACAGCATGGTCTGGCGGCGCAACCCGATTGCCTTGGCAATGGCGCGGACAGGCGCAATGAAGCCCATGTCCAGCATGCGGTCGGCTTCATCCAGGACCAGCCAGCGGGTTTCGTTGAGACGAATCTTGTTGTCGTCTAACAGGTCCTTGAGACGACCGGGGGTCGCAACGACCACATCGACGCCCTTGGCGATTTTCTGCACCTGGTGATAGCGCGAGACGCCGCCCAGAACGAGCACGGTATCAAGCTTCATCTTGGAACCGGCAAACTTACGGATATTTTCGTCGATCTGCACCGCCAGTTCGCGCGTCGGCGCCAGGATCAGCGCGCGCGTGGTCATCGGGCGGGGCCGACCAGTGAGGCCCAGAATGCCGGCCAGGATAGGCAGGCCAAAGGCGGCCGTCTTTCCCGAACCGGTCTGGGCGATGCCCAGCATGTCCCGGCCTTCAAGAAGCTTAGGGATGGCCTGGGTCTGGATTTTTGTGGGCTCGGTAAAGCCACCGGCCGTCAGGCTGTCGGTGATGGTGGTTGGCAGACCGAGCGAAATGAAATCGGACAAACTAATTGTCTTTCCTTTGGCGCGAAATCGCGCGAGCGCCACTCCGACAGCGGAAGGCGCAGTTGAATAATGCAATCGGGCGATAGGGGGTATCGCGCGGGTGCTGGCTCAAACCCGAACCGCTGGCTCCTCGGCCAATCTGGTATTCGGGTCGACTTCGCCGCTCACCGCAGAAGCAAGAAGAGAAGTCCATCGACGGCCATTCTGCCGTGACGTCATGCCCATATGGGCGAGTTGGCGGCAAATAGCAAGCGCGCCAGCCGCATGAGGGGTGTGCAGGAGCAGCGCCTAGATCCCACCGTACCAGTCGTAGCCATTGTCCTCCCAATAGCCACCCTGGCCGCGCCCGAACGGGGAGAGATCGTCCACCAGTTCGATGGTGTGCAGATATTTGGGCTGCTTGTAGCCCAGTGCCCGCTCAATCCGCAGACGGACCGGCGCGCCATTGCTCACGGGCAGGACCTGATCGTTCAGGCCATAGGAGAGGATTGTCTGGGGGTGGTAGGCATCAATGAGGTCCGAGCTGGTGTAATAGAGGATGTCGCCGGAAATCGTCCGCTGGATATTGTCGAAGCAATGATAGACGCAATAGCGCGCGCCCGGCTTCACCCCCGCCTGATCCAGGATCGGCCCCAACGGCGTGCCCGTCCATTTGGCGATGCAGCTCCACCCTTCCACGCAGTCATGGCGAGTTATCTGTGTTCGCGCCGGCATGTTGCGCAATTCGGCCAGGGAGAAACTCAACTCTCTGTCTACCATGCCCTTGATGGTGAGCCGGTAGGGCTCGAAATTCGCCTGCCGCAGGAACATGTATTCGGGGGTGGTCGGCTCGGTGGACCCATTCGGCTTCATGCCTTGCCGGATTTCACTTTCGGCAAATTCCCGGGCCAGGGTCTGCTCGCCGATCAGCGCCCTTTGCGCCGAATAGGTCAGCACATTGGCGCGCTCCATGGCGTTGCGGATGGGATTGTCGCGCTGTCCCAAGAAGTCGAACTGGCTGCAGCCGGAAAGGGCTGCCGACGAGGTCAGCGCTGCAGACCCAATGAGAAACTTGCGGCGATTGAGGATCAACCGGCTCATGGCCTGTCTCCCTGTTCACTCGGCGTGCCGGGGCTAGTGCGATACCAGCCGGTGATCATCGAGCGCAGTTCGTTGAGCGGTCCCGCCAAGAGCACCATGATAATGTGGACGATGAAGAACAGCACCAGCAACACCATCACGACGAAGTGGATGGTCCGCGCCGTTTGCCGTCCGCCAAAGATGTCGAGAAGCCACGGCCAAGCCGCATCCATGCCCGGGCTCATGGTCAGCCCCGTCAGAATGATGAGCGGGAACAAGACGAAGAAAACGGTGAAGTAGCTCAGCTTCTGCAGCGGAGCATAGCTGCGCCCATGAGTGAGGCGCAATCGCGCATGGTCGAGCGCGTCACCTGGCAAGTCCTCAATGTCCTTGCCCCGGGGCACAATATCCCGTCGCAAATGACCATTGATAAAGCTGGCCAGGAACCAGACGAAAAGCGCGGCAACGAAAATCCAGCCAAAGAAGAAGTGCACAACGCGCCCGGTGGCAAGATCGCGGAAGGAGGGAATGGTCACCGCACCCGGGAAACCCACGAAGGTCGGGTTGGCCTCCGGGCCACTCATGCCCAGCACACCAGTGGTATCGAATTGCTGCCCGAACAGGGTCGTGCGCCCGCGCGGCCCCTCTGGTGTATTGACCGCACCGATGCTGAGGATCGCATTGTCGAACTCGAAGCCCGATTGCTGTCCGATGTAGAGGCTGGGATGAGCGTTGAAGATCTGCAGCCCCGAAAGCAGGAGGAAGAACAGGCAGATCGCCCATACCCAATGGGTCACCCGCGTCCAGATGGACTGGCGATAGACCAGCGGACCCCTGATCGGCGGCAGGCCTTGTTCTTCAGACATTTCTCCCCCTTCCGGAGCGCGCGGCTGGCGCTGTGCCTTTAGTAACGCTAACGCATCGCGCCAATGCTCGCCATCACGTCGATGTTATGGTCCCTGCCACGCTCACCCGCAGGGCCTCGCGCAGATATTCGCATGGCGCCCGGTGAGGTTACCTGTTCACGCAGGCGTGTTCGGTGCTCGCTTTTTCAGGCGTCCTGTGTAACTTCGGTGGTGCTGGGCGCGAATGGAGTACCAATGCAGGCGGATGCGACCGAAAAGAGGATGCGCGAGTTGATGCTCGCCGCACTCGACGGCGACGCAGCCGCCTATCGTCGGCTGCTGGCCGAGCTCACGCGCTACCTGCGACCCTGGTTCGCGCGCCGCCTGAGCCCGTCCCATGCTTCGCACGCGGAGGACCTCGTGCAGGAAACACTGCTCGCCTTGCACACCAAACGGATGACCTATGACCGCAGCCGCCCCTTCACATCCTGGCTGCATGCGGTGGCGCATCACAAATTTGTCGACCATGTCCGCCGCCACGCCATTCGCCCGACAGTGCCGCTGGAGGATGACGCGCCCATCTTCGCCGTTGACGACAGCGCCAATGCCGCCGACCGGCGCGATGTCGACGCAGTCCTGACCCAGGTTCCGGAGCGAACCGCCGACCTTATCCGCCAGACGCGGCTGGAAGGCACGAGCGTGGCCGAGGCCGCGGCGCGCCACGGCATGACCGAAACCGCCGCCAAGGTCTCCATTCATCGCGGGCTCAAATCCCTGATGAGCAAATTTGCAGGGAGCGGGAAATGACGGACGAGCTGATCGACCGCCTCTCTGCCGAACTGAAGCCGACTGCGGCGCGGGATCTGGAAAAGCGGATCCTGCTGGCCATCGCCTTGGGGCTCATGGGCACCCTACTGATGGGGCCAATCGTGCTCGATCTTCTTGTCGGCCGTCCGTTTGGTGGCGCATGGGGCAGCCCCATGTTCTGGGGCAAGCTGGCCTATACGATCGGCCTGGGGCTTCTCGGCCTGGTCGCGGTTCCGGCTCTGTCGCGGCCCGATGCCCACCGCGTCTGGCCTTTCTGGGCCGCCGGCGCGGTGATCCTCTTGGCCCTGGCAGCGGGCATTGCTGGCTGGATGCAGGCCGATTGGGCCATGCCCGTGCTCATGGGTGGAACGGCGCTGGTCTGCCCCTGGCTGATCATTCTCACCGCGGCACCGCTGCTGATGGTGCTGCTGACAGCGATGCGCCGGTTTGCGCCGGCCTCCCCCACCCTGGCCGGCTTCGGTGCAGGATTGCTGGCGGGCGGCTTTGGTGCCGCCGCCTATGCCTTTTATTGCGGGGAAACCAGCATGATGTTCATGGCGGTCTGGTATTCGCTGGGCATCGCCCTGACGGCCCTGCTCGGCGCACTGATCGGGCGATACCTTCTGCGCTGGTAGGCGCCGGATACTATTCGTCGCGGGCAGCCCAGTTGAGGCCCCGGCGCATGATCGTGGCCATATTCGGGTTCTCGAACTCCTTGGCGCGGTGGCCAAGCGTCATGTGGAAGACGCGGCCCTGGCCGTAGCGGTGCTTCCAGACGACCGGCACCACGGCGCCTTCGATCCATGGGGCATGCTCGCCGCTGAACGTGGTGGTCGCCAGCACCTCAATCATCGGATCGACATGCATGTAGTACTGCTCGGAGGTGTAGGGGAAGCTGGGCTTGATCCCCGCCATGATCGGATCGTCGGGCTTGGTCACATCGACCGTGTAGTCGATGATGTCGCCAGGATGGGCCACCCACTGGCCGCCGACCATGAACTGGTAGTCCACCGACTCCCGAAAAGCATCGCTCATGCCGCCATGATGGCCAGCCAGACCCACGCCGCCACGGACCGCCTTGGTCAGGTTTTCCACCTCTTCCTTGGCGATCTTGCTCATGGTGAAAATGGGTATGATCAGGGAGAGATCGGCGATGGAGGGATCTGCGAAGGCGCTGGTCTCGGTGGCGGTCCGCACCGAATAGCCGTCCTCATGCAGCCAGCGGCGATAGATGCTGGCGCATTCCTCCGGGTCGTGACCGTCCCAGCCGCCATAAACGATCAAAGCACTGCGCATAAGCATTCCCCTGCAAATCAAACGGCGCGGAGAATACCCGACTGAGCCGGTATTGAAAGCCCGTCAGCCCGGATTGATATGCTCCAGCCGGTTCACAAAATGCAGCTTCCGCTCAAAGAACCAGCTCAATGGGGCGGGGTAAAGTCCAAGCCGCACCTGCCGCTGGGTTTCCCCCAGCCCGGCCCGGGCGAAGGCATATCCCCACTCTTCACGATCGAGATAATTGTAGGGCAGCCGCACATCGTGGCCACGATTGCCCACCCAGTCCATCAGCCGCAATGTTGGGCCGGCCAACACACCTTCGCGCAAATGGTCCTTTATCACCACCCCCCGCTGCGCCACGCGCGCGGCTTCGGTCAGCACCGACGCCGGATCGTCCGTGTGATGCAGCACATCGACAATGGTGACATAGTCAAAGCTCTGGTCGGCAAAGGGCAAGCTCGTGCCGTCATATTGCGTCACCGGGATATGGGTGACCGGCCGGACCAGGACATCGACACCCTCGACCGCCAATTCGGGCCTTCGCTGCATCAGGGCGACGGCCACCTGCCCGTCCCCGCACCCCAAGTCCAGGATTCGGCGGGCGTCATGGGGGATGGCATTCGCCAGAGCATCCGCAAGAGCCTCAACGCGCCGCCCGAAGATCAACGCGCCATGGACCTGATTGAGAAGCCGCTTTCCCCGTGGCGCAAGACTCATGCCGGCACGGTCTCCACCTGTCTATCGAAAGCGAAGGCCCAATTGCGCAAGACGAGATAATTTACGCCCGAGGTGAGGGTCGTGACCAGTATCGCCGCCGACAGGCTGGGCAATGACAATGCGCCGTGCAGCAGAAAGCTGAACAGCGTCGCGAGCGCCAACGCCATCATCTGCACCGCGGCATAGCGCGGCAAGGCGCGCAGATGATCGACGTCCGACGCAAAGGTGAAGCGCCGATGCAGCAGATAGACGGGCGGAATGAATCCGGCATAGCAGAGCGCGCTGACCAACCAGTTATCGACCATGGGGAGCAATGCAATCGCGATGCTGCTCAAAAGCACAAAGCCCGCAGCAGCGCCCCCACCAATGACAAGGAACATGACCAGGCGATGCAATTGCGACGGCCCCTGCTCGCCCGGAGCGATTTCGGGCATCAGACTTTCAAGCGAGGCACTCATGCGACATCCATTTATGCAGGCCGGAATGGCTGGCCCATCCTAAATTGCCGCACCTTGCATTTTGCCTACCACGGCAGTGCTGACGCGCAATCCTGCTTCCATGGTTGCGCAAAGATGAAGACACTTGAAAGACGCCACTGTCACAATTTGACCACCCGATAAAAATTTTGCTTCGCGAGCGGGAGGAATTGGCGTTTACTGGCCGCGGAGCAAGACGGCGATGTCATCAAACTGACTCACCGTTTGGGACAAATACGCCTGGCTTCGCCGCATATAAGGGACTGCATCCCACAGGCGGCAATCGGCATCTGAGACAGGGGACGTACATGCTTATTTCCAAGTTCAAATCCAATTCCGAACCCACGGCCATGAATCGCCGGCGCTTCCTTCAAGTCGCAGGCGCCAGCATGGTGGTCGCGGGGGCCGGCACCTTCTCGATGACTTCGGCTCGCGCCAATACCGGCGCCTTCGCGCTCAATGTCCTGCACATCAACGACATGCATTCGCGCGTGGAGTCGATCAGCGGCTTTGACTCCACCTGCTCCGTCGATGCCGAAGACGCTGGCGAATGCTTCGGCGGCTTTGGTCGCCTGGCGACCAAGCTGCGGGAACGCCGCGCCGAACTCGAGGGCGAAGGCGCCAATTTCGTTACGCTCGACGCAGGTGACCAGTCGCAGGGCTCACTCTTCTACATCACCTACAACGGCAAGGCCGAAATCGAGCTCATGAACACCATTGGCTTCGACGCCATGGCTCTCGGCAACCACGAATTCGACAAGGGACCGGACAATCTTGCTGAGCTGATTGAGCTGGCCTCGTTCCCGGTGATCTCGGGGAACACGAAGGTTGGTGGCGGCGCCCTCTCGGGCCTGCTCGAGGAATATACGATCCTGGAAGTCGGTGGAGAGAAGATCGCCGTTCTCTCGGTTCTGACGCCTGACACGGCCGAGCTTTCCTCGCCCGGCCCGGACGTCACCTTTGAGGACGAAATCGCTTACCTCCAGGGCGCCGTCGAGCGTGTCAACGCCGAGGGCATCAACAAGGTCCTGCTGCTCTCCCATGTCGGGTTCGCCCGTGACCAGGAGATCGCGGCCGCCGTCGACGGTATTTCCGCGATCATTGGTGGCCACAGCCATACGCTGCTCTCCAACACCGTCGAGGGCGCCCCGGCTTATGCCACCCTGGTCGAAAATCCGTCGGGCCGCGCCGTCCCCATCGTCCAGGCCTATGCCTATTCCAAATATCTTGGCGATCTGAAACTCGAGTTCGACGAAGACGGCTACGTGACGGCGGCAACGGGCGACACGGTGGTTCTCGATGCAAGCATCGAGCCCGATGCCGATATCGAGGCGCGCATTGCTGAAATGGCCGAACCGATCGAGCGCATCAAGGCCGCCCCCGTCGCTGAAGTTGCCGCCGATATTGATGGCAGCCGCGAAAGCTGCCGGGCCATGGAGTGCCAGATGGGCAACACCGTGACCGACGCGATGCTGGCCCGGCTTGCAGGCCAGGATTACACCATTGCCATCACCAATGGGGGGGGGCTGCGCGCGTCGATCGGCGCTGGCACTGCCACCATGGGTGACGTGCTCACCGTCCTGCCATTCCAGAACACGCTCGCCACCATGAAGCTTTCCGGGGCCGATATCGTCGCCTCCCTCGAACAAGGGGTCAGCCAGATTGAAGAAGGCGCCGGCCGCTTCCCGCAGGTCTCGGGCCTCCGCTTCAAGCTCGACCCCAGCGTTGCCCCGATGGAAGGTCGCGTGAGCGAAGTTGAGGTGCGTGAAGGTGACGCCTGGGTAGCGATCGATCCGGCCAAAATGTACGGCGTTGCCACCAATAACTTCATGCGTAACGGCGGCGACGGCTACGCGCTGTTTGCGACCAATGCGGTGGATGCCTACGACTATGGTCCGGGCCTGGAGGAAGTGCTGGCCGAGTACCTCTCGGACAATGCACCCTATACCCCGGTCATCGATGGCCGCATCATCATGGCGCAATAAGTCGCCATATTCGGCACAGAAAGGGCGCCTTCGGGCGCCCTTTCTCGTGCGTGATCCGTCCTCAGGCCCGCCGCGCCAATTGCCCCCAGGCCAGCAGGATGATCACGGCGCCCAGTATGGCGCCGATGAAGTTGGCGCTGTCATCGGGACCGAACCAGCCAATCTGCTGCCCGAGCCAGGTCGCCAGCACAGAACCGACAATGCCCAGCACGGTCGTGAGAATGAACCCGGAAGGCTTGTTGTCTCCTGGCGTGATCCATTTGGCGATGAGGCCGGCAAAGAAGCCGACGATGATGGCCCAGACAATGCTCATGTAACGCTCCTGCTTTCCTCACACAAATTGGAATGCATCCAGGCAGTTGCAAGCGCGGCGAAAAATTTGATGTCGAGATGTGAACGGGGCGCGGCAACCTTCCGCGGAAGGTTCCGTTGTCTGCCTGTTCAAGTGGGGGGCACAACCCACATTCAGGAGTCCCATTATGAAAAAGACCATTATTGCATCTGCCATTGCTGCTCTTCTCGCCTCCACCGCCATTGCGCAGGACGCCCAGGTCGGCGTCGACGCCGGTGTTTCCGTGGATACCCCGAGCCTTGACGCGGGCGCCAATTCCGACACCGGCATGGGCGCAGACACCAATGCCGGCGCCGAAGCAAACGCAGCCACCAGCGCCAATGCGGCAGCCAATGTCGACGGTGATGTGGCAGACAACACCTATGGCTCTGTGATCGCCTCGATCAAGGGATCGGCCGATCTGGACCTTTCCAGCGTCACCGACCAGTCCCAGATCACCATTGTGACACTGTCGTCCCTGCAGGGTGATGCTGCCACCGAGGCGGCCGCACTGGACACCGAGCTCAGCGCCAATGCCGATGCGCAGGCCGGCCTGCATTCGCGCGTTGAAGGCAATAGCGCGATCACGGCAAAGCTCGAGGCCGAAGGTTATGCTGTCGCGGATGTCGTGAGCGTGAAGTCGAAGGCTGATGGCTCGCTGATCGTCTATGTGGACGACCGCGCCTGATCGTACGCACAGGCCAGAAAAACAGGGCCCCGTTCAACGGGGCCCTTCTTGATTACGGCTGTCAGACCTTGTGCTCTGCCCGCTCGCGGTCGGTAACCGTTGCCAGATCCAGCACTTTTTGGATGTTGGTCGCATGCCGGAAGCTTGGCTCCCGGTTCTGGCCGTCGCGGCAGGCATCCACGAAACGCTCGTAATTGGTGGGCACCGGATCAACCTCCACCTCGGTCCAGGTCCCGGTTTCCGCGTCCGCACCCAGGCAGGCATAGAGCTTGGACCAATCGTGGCGGTGCTGCACTTCCACCGAGCCCAGTTCGCCATAGACGCGCAGGCGGAGTTCGTTGAAGTGACCGGTTGCCCAGCGCGACGCATGGACCACACCCAGCGCACCGTTCTCAAGCTGCGCCGTCATGGCGAAGCTGTCATTGGCATCGAGGTCATATTCGCCGATCTTGTTGCCAGGCGCCTTGTCGAAAGTCTCCAGCCGGCAGAACACCTTGGAGAAGTCGCTGCCTGCGCCATAGGCGGCAAAGTCCAGGATATGGACGCCGATATCGCCCAGCACGCCGTTTGAGCCATGCTTCTTGCTGAGGCGCCAGAGCCACTGGCTCTCGGTGCGCCAATCGCCCCAGGCGCGCGAAACCAGCCAGCTCTGCAGATAGCTCGCCTCGAAATGCTTGACGGTGCCGACCTGGCCGGACTGCACGATCTCGCGGGCTTTCTGCAGTTGCGCGACATTGCGATAGGTTAAATTGACCATGTTGACGAGGCCCAGCCGCTCGGCTGCCTCCGTCATTTCCATGGCGCGGGCATGGTCGGTGGCCAGCGGCTTCTCGCAGAACACATGTTTGCCGGCCGCCAGTGCCGCCATGGTGGTGGGATAGTGCACACTATCTGGCGTGACATTGGCGACGGCGTCGAATTCGCCCCAGGCCAATGCCGCATCGAGCGAGCCAAAGCCGCGCTCAATATTGTGCGCAGCACAGAAGGCCTCGACGCGGGCGGGATCCACATCCACCCCGCCAGCGAGGGTGACCCCCTCGATACTGGCAAAATTCTTGGCATGCGTATTGGCCATGCCGCCGGTACCCAGAATGAGGATACGCATATTTCAAATCCTTGGCCGTCGCTGACGGCCGTTCGTCAGTTGTCTCTGGATCGGATCGTTCCTGCCTGGGCAGGAACGCCTGTTTGCTTGATCGAAGGTCTTCCCTTTCCAGGCAAGACCCCCGCGCTTTTAGGTCAGCTTTTCACTTCGCCGGCGTGATCGGCGGCCGAGAGTTTCGCGCCACGCTCCTCGATCTTCTCGATCGCTTCGCCGACCGGTGTATTCGGCGCCTTCATCAAGTGTGCATGCCGCTCCCCCTGATAGGCCCAGTTGACCGCATTGCGCAGCACCTTGCCCACATTGGCGTCATGGTAGGTGGGATAAGTCTCGTGACCCGGACGGAAATAGAAGATGTTGCCAGCACCGCGACGGTAGGTCAGGCCGGAGCGGAACACCTCGCCACCCTGGAACCAGGACACGAACACTGTTTCCAGCGGCTCCGGCACGGTGAAGGGCTCGCCATACATCTCTTCATATTCAAGCTCGAAATAGGCCGGCAGGCCCTTGGCGATGGGATGTCCGGGATTGACCACCCACAAGCGCTCGCGCTCACCCGCCTCACGCCAATGCAGGTTGGCCGGGGCGCCCATCAGGCCCTTGAAGACCTTGGAGTGATGCCCCGAATGCAGCACGATCAGGCCCATGCCCTGCCAGACATGCTCCATGACGCGCTTGACCACGGCATCGTCCACCTTGTCATGGGCAGCGTGACCCCACCACAGCAGCACGTCCGTATTGGCCAGCGCCTCTTCGGTGCAGCCATGTTCGGGTTCCTGCAGCGTGGTGGTCTTGACCTCCAGATTGGCATCTTGCCGCAGCAGCGAAGCGATCTGGTTATGCATGCCGTTGGGGTAATTTTCGGCGACGACCTTGTTCTTCTGCTCGTGAACATTCTCGCCCCACACCAGGGTACGGATTGCCATGATAGTCTCCTAATAATCTAGACCCGGCAGGGAGGGGCCGGGTGTGTTCATACTTTGCGCCGTTCCCACGTAGTCGGGAACCCCATGTGCTCTACCGAGGTTCCCGTCAAAGGCTGCGCTGTTCGATTGGGGTGAGGCCCTCCGGGCCATCACCATGGAATTGTTGCTCAGCGGATCGGCTTGCCGGCCTCATCGAAACGGTGGATGCGATCCTCCATGGGCGACACCCGCAGCTTTGATCCGCTGGGGTGCTGCATGGCGCCTTCGAGGCGAACCACGATCGGCTCTTCCTGCCCCATTTCGAGATAGACATAGGTGTCCGCACCGAGGTTTTCGGTGTGGATGACCTCGCCCTCCCAGATGCCGTCAGGCTTGACCAGCATATGCTCGCCCCGGATACCCAGCGTGGTGCAATTGAAGGCGGCGGCCTTTTCCCCGGTGAGGAAATTCATCTTGGGCGAGCCGATGAAACCGGCCACGAAAATGCTGTCGGGCTTTTCATAAAGCTCCATGGGCGTGCCCACCTGCTCGACCAGCCCGTCGCGCAACACGCAGATGCGGTCGGCCAGGGTCATGGCCTCCACTTGGTCATGGGTCACGTAGATCATGGTGACGTCGTGCATGCCTTCATGCAGCTTGGCGATCTCGATGCGCGTGGCCACACGCAAGGCCGCGTCCAGGTTCGAGAGGGGCTCGTCGAACAGGAAGACCTTGGGATCGCGGGTAATGGCACGGCCGATGGCGACGCGCTGGCGCTGACCGCCCGAAAGCTGCTTGGGCAGGCGATCCAGATATTGCCGGATCTGCAGCATGTCGGCGGCCTTTTCAACGCGCTGACGAATGGCTTCCTTGCTATGGCCCTTTTCAAGCTTCAGTCCGAACGCCATGTTCTCGTAGACGGTCATATGCGGGTAGAGCGCATAGGACTGGAACACCATGGCAATGCCCCGCTTGGACGGGGTCAGCGCATTGACCACCTTGCCGTCAAACAGCATTTCGCCTGAAGTAATGTCTTCAAGGCCGGAGATCAGTCGCAGCAGCGTGGACTTGCCGCAGCCCGACGGGCCGACAAAGACCATGAACTCGCCCTTGCGGACTTCCAGGTCCACGCCCTTGATGACGTTCACGGCGCCGAAGGACTTCCGGATATTGCGCAGTTCGATTGATGCCATTTTGGCTTCTCCTTATCCTTTGACGCCGCCGGCGGTCAGACCGGACACGATCTTGCGCTGGAACACCAGCACCAGGGCCACCAGCGGTACGGTCACGACCACCGAAGCCGCCATGATGATGCCCCACGGGATTTCATATTGAGAACCGCCCGAGAGCAGGGCGATAGCCACCGGCACGGTTCGGGTTTCGTTCGAGACAGTGAAGGTCAGCGCGAACAGGAACTCGTTCCAGGCCGCGATGAAGGCCAACAGGCCCGTGGTCACCAGAGCCGGCCACATCAGCGGCATGAATACCTGAGTGATGATGACCCATGGCGTCGCTCCATCGACGATGGCCGCTTCCTCAATTTCCACCGGCAGGTCCCGCATGAACGTGGTCAGCACCCAGACGGTGAACGGTAGGGTGAAGATGGTATAGGCGAAGATCAGCGCCCAGGGCGTATTGTAGATGCCGAGGAACCGGATCACTTCGAACAGACCCGCCAGCACCGCGATCTGCGGGAACATGGACACGGCCAGAATGGTCATCAGCAACAGGCCGCGGCCACGGAACCGCACGCGGCTCAGCGCGAATGATGCGGTGACCGCCAGGAACAGCGCCAGGATCACCGTGACCGTGGCGACAAAGACCGAGTTCAGCAGATTGCGCGGGAAAGCGCCCTGCGTGAAGACCTGCCGGAAATTGTCAAAGCTCAGCGAGGTCGGCCAGTAAGTCACTCGGAACAGGTCGGTACCGGATTTCAGGCTGGTCAGAATGGCGTAGTAGAACGGAAAGACCGACACCACCACGATGAACAGCACCAGCGCATAGAACGCTGCCGACTTGGTGAATTTCCAAAGATCGAAGGTCGTGCCCATTATCGGTCTCCCCCTTCAAAATTCACCTTGCCCAGCCAGATATAGAGGATGGTGAAGATCGCGATCAGCAGGAACAGCAGGGTGGACTGCGTCGATCCCTCGGCGAAGTTGTTGAACTGGAACAGGTTCTCCTGCGCCAGCACGGACATGGTCTTGGTTGAGCGCGAATTGGGCGTCAGCACATAGATCAGGTCGAAAATGCGCAACGCATCGAGCACGCGGAAGATGATCGCCACCATCAGCGCGGGGCGCACCAGCGGCAATGTGATCTTGAAGAACTGCTTGACCGGATGCACGCCGTCAATCTCGGCGGCCTCGTAAATGTCCTTGGGGATCATCTGCAGGCCGGCCAGGATCAATAGCGCCATGAAGGGTGTCGTCTTCCAGATGTCGACGATCAGCACTGCGGTCATGGCCGTGTCGGCCGAAGCCGTCCAGGCCACCGGCGCCGCAAGCAACCCCAGCTTCATGCCCAGATCGTTGATGATGCCGAACTGGTCATTGAGCATCCAGCCCCACATGCGGGCGGAAACGATGGTGGGAATGGCCCACGGAATGAGGATGGCAGCACGCACGATGCCCCGGCCGCGGAACTCGGCATTAAGTACCAGCGCCACGATCATGCCCAGAACGGTTTCCCAGAGCACCGACCAGAAAGCAAAACGCACTGTGTTCCAGACGGCGTTCCACCAATCAGGATCTGCCAGCACGCCGCGATAGCGCACAGTGCCGCTTTCCAGCACCTGCCAGCGCAGATAATTGCCGAAGCCGACCCATTCGGCTCCGTAGAGATCATTGAGGGTCGCATCCGTGAAGGAGAACCAGATCGAGCGCATCAGCGGCCAGCCGGCCACGATCGCCAAGGCGATCAACATCGGAACCAGGAACCAGCGAGCGGCGCGGACGCGCTGCTGCAAGAGTTCCGACTTGATCTTGGGTGTGCTCGCCGATGTTATCGGCGCCATGGCGTCGGTCGCCATATTCGTTCTCCTCCCCCAGTGTATTTAGAATTGCCGAGCGGGCGGCAGGGTAAACCCCGGCCGCCCGCCCTGCTAAGGCCGCCGGGAGGACTTACCAGGCGTCGCCCTTCAGATCCTGCAGATCGGCCTCGAGGATTTCGAGGTTCTCCGCAGCAGAACCATTGCCGGACAGGGTGTCATGCACCGCGCTCCAGAACAGCGAGGAAACCTCGTTGTAGTCGGTCTTGGTCGGAGCGGACGGACGCGGCACCGCGTTCTGGAAGATTTCCTTCCAGTTCGGGATGATCGGCTGAGCGGCCGCGATGTCGGCATCGTCATAGAGCGCTTCGATGGTGGGCAGGTTGGACTGGCTCAGAGCGCGTTCCTTCTGAACATCCGCCGAGGCCAGGAACTTGGCCAGTTCAATGGCCGCTTCCGGGTCCTGCGAGTACTTGGACACAGCAACGTTCCAGCCACCCAATGTAGCGGCCGAGCGCGCACCTTCGCCATCACCCATTGGCAGCGGTGCCACGTCAAACAGGCCCTTCACGGCAGAATCGTCGCCATTGCCGAGCGAGTAAGCGTAGGGCCAGTTGCGGTGGAACACGGCATTGCCAAGCTGCCACACGCCGCGGCTCTCTTCTTCCATGTACCCCAGCACGCCTTCCGGCGCGATGGTGCCGACCCAACCCGCAGCGCGATCAATCGCAGCAGCAGCCTGCTCATTGTTGATCGAGATGGTCCCATCGGGCTCGACGATCTGGCCGCCGCCATTGGACACGACCCATTCCAGAGCATCGCAGGTCAGGCCTTCATAGGCATTGCCCTGGAACACGAAGCCCCACATTTCGGAGTTACCGGCAGCGCGCTCGGCGTCCATGATCTCCTTGGCGGTCGCTTCCAGCTCGGACCAGGTGGTGGGAACTTCCTTGCCGTATTTCTCCAGCAGGTCCTTGCGGTAGTAGAGGGCCGGCGCATCGGTGAAAGCCGGCAGGGCGACGAGCTTGCCGTCCACAGTCTGCGACTCGATGATCGAGGGGAAGTGCTGATCGACGACGTCGGCAGCAGCCTCGGTCAGATCGAGGAACTGATCAGCCAATTGCGGCGCCCAGATCACGTCGGTCTGATAGACGTCGATGTCCGTATTGCCGGCGGCAAGCCACAGACGATACTGGCCGAACTGGTCGGTGGTGGACGAGGGCATGGGCACGACCGTGACGGTGTGACCGGTTTCAGCTTCGAAACGATCGAGCTGGCTACGCAGGAAGGCCAGGCCGTTGCCGGTGTCGCCCGACACAATCGACAATTCGGCCGCCTGGGCGGCGCCGGCCACCAGGGTTACGCTCGCCATCATCGAAACGAGCAGCGTCTTCAATTTCATTAGAAATCCTCCCGAGAATAATACGTCGCGGGAGAGGCACACTGTTCAGGCCCTGCGCAACTGCGCCGGACCAGACATTCCTCCCCCTCAAAAGCACCCCACCGAACCGTTCTAGGGCGTTCAGTTTGAAAGCGCTTTGGAAGATAAGGAACCAGAGCCCTCAAAAACTGTCAAGCGCTCGCCAGAAGGAAATATCGAACTTTTTCCAGACCATCGGAAATTCACATTTAACTTCAATAACTTGTTGCTCTGGCTGAGAATGGCGTCCCAAATTCACTCGTAAAACCAGTGATGTACGAACCTCACGCAACTGAAACGATTGCAGGGGCTTGCTTCAAAATTTGAAATCGCTTTGAATGCCTTTGGGAGGAGAAAGGCTGAGCCCCCTGTTCAAAGGGTGCCGCCTGCCCTAATGGCTGGAACAACCGGGTTATTCGCGCGCCCTGCGGAGAGCTGACGGGATATCCAACCGCATGGGCCGTATCGCCGCTATGAGACTGAAAGACCTCGCCGAACACCTCGGCCTGTCGCAAACCACGGTCAGCCGTGCGCTCAACGGCTATCCGGAAGTCAACGAAGCCACCCGCCGCCGGGTTGCGGAGGCTGCCAATCTGCTCGGCTATCGCCCCAATGCCAGCGCCCTCAGGCTGGCCACCGGCCGCGCTGGCGCGGTCGGCCTGGTCCTGCGTGGTGCCGATGAACTGGGGCCGCATATGTCCGAGTTTCTTTCGGGCGTCGGCAGCTATATGGCCAGCCAGGAAATCGACATGTTAGTCTCAACGGTCGCCAATCATCAGGAGGAACTGGCCGCCTATCGACGCCTCGCCGCCAGTCAGAAGGTTGACGCAGTCATCCTGCATTCGCCGACCGTCAGCGACGAACGTGCCGAATTGCTGATGGAACTCAAAATCCCCTTCGTGCTTCACGGCCGCACCAATATTGGTCAGCCAGTCGCCTGGCTCGACATCGACAATACCAGCGCCCTCGAGCGCGCCACCAGCCATTTGCTCGACCTTGGGCATCGGCGCATTGCGCTCCTCAATGGCGTCAGGGGCCGCACCTTTGCCGAGCATCGCGAGATCGGTTATCGGGCCGCACTGACCGCTCGCGGACTGAATGCGGATCCGGCACTGGTGGGCAATTCGGCCTTCACGGACGAAATAGCCTTCCGCATGGCCCAGGCCATGCTCGAACTCCGACCACGCCCCACCGCATTTCTGGCCGGATCGATGATGACCGCGTTGGGCGTCTTCCGCGCCATCCGTCAGGCCGGACTGCATCTGGGAAGCGACGTTTCCATGATCGCTCATGATGACGTGTTTCCCTATCTCAACGCCGACAACATGTATCCCACAATGTCGACAACCCGCTCCTCGATCCGCCAGGCCGGCACCCGCATTGCCGAACTCATCATGCAGATCTTGGCAGGCAAGTCAGCCGCAGAGGTGCATGAACTCTGGCCTGTCGAGCTGGTGCTGCGCGAAAGCTCCGGCCCCGCGCCGCGCACCCTGTGAATGCGCTGCCTGCGTCGTAAATCCGTCATGGAAACGTTATCGGACTGACATGGCCGCCGAATAATCCCTCGCCATTCGCCGCTTTCCGGGCGTGCGATCGTCATCACGAGGGATATCAAACATGACCTTCAAGTCCGCGCTCACCGCCTCGGTATCGCTGCTGACCATACTCAGCCTGACCGCCCCTGCTTTCGCACAAACCGACATCGATGCGCTCTACGAAGCCGCCTAGGCCGAGGGCATGCTGACGACCATCGCCCTGCCCCATTCCTGGTGCGGCTATGGCAAGGTGATCGAGGGCTTCAAGGCCAAGTATCCGGGCATCACCGTCAACGAACTGAACCCTGATGCCGGCTCTGCCGACGAGCTTGAAGCCGTCCGCGCCAATATCGGCAATATGGGCCCGCAGGCTCCCGACGTGCTCGATATCGGTCTCGCCTTCGGCCCGCAGGCCAAGGAAGAAGGCTTGCTGCAGCCCTATATGGTCTCCACCTGGGATGACATCCCGGCCGACGCCAAGGACGCTGAAGGCTATTGGTATGGCGACTACTACGGCGCCATGGCCATGCTGGTGAACACTGACCTTGTTTCCACCCTGCCCACCGACTGGTCCGACCTGACCAAGCCCGAATACGCCAATTCGGTTGCCCTGGCCGGTGACCCGCGCGCCTCCAATCAGGCCATCCAGGCCGTCTATGCCGCTGGCCACGCCCAGACCGGTTCGGACGAAGGCGCCGCCCAGGCCGGCCTCGACTTCTTCAAGGCCGTGAACGACGCCGGCAATTTCGTGCCCGTCATCGGCAAGGCCGCTTCGGTTGCCCAAGGCACCTCGCCGGTCCTGATCGCCTGGGACTACAATCTGCTGGCCTGGCGCGACAGCTTTGAGGGCAACCCGCAGGCCGAGATCGTGGTCCCTGCCAATGGCGTTGTCGCCGGTGTCTATGTGCAGGCGATTTCCGCCCACGCCCCGCACCCGAATGCCGCCAAGCTCTGGATGGAGTATCTCTATTCGGACGAAGGTCAGCTCCTCTGGCTGGAAGGCTATTGCCATCCGATCCGCTTCAACGCCTTGGCCGAAGCCGGCGCCATCCCGCAAGATCTGCTCGACGCCCTGCCGCCCGCCGAAGCCTATGCCAAGGCCGTGTTCCCAACCATCGAGCAGCAGAACGCCGCCAAGGAAGTGATCACCACCGGCTGGGACTCCACCGTCGGCGCCAACGTCTCCGAATAAGGGATTTGGGGTCCGCCTAGGCGGGCCCCTTCCTGCTTCAGCGGCACGTCATGACAGAGACAGTTGCACCACCACGCCCAACCAGACGCTTCACTTTCGAGTGGCTTGGCGTTGCCCCCTTCGTCATCTTCGCCGTGATGTTCCTGATCCTGCCGACCCTCTATCTGGTCGGCGCGGCCTTTGTCGGCCGCGACGGCCAGTTCACACTTGAGAATATCGCCGGTCTTTTCACTGACCAGATCCTGGCGGCCTACTGGATTTCCATTCGTATATCCGGTGCTTCCGCACTGCTGGGCGCCATTGCCGGGCTGGCCATTGCCCTGGCCATCATCCGCGGCCGTCTGCCCGACGGCCTTCGGTCGACCGTCATGACCTTCTCTGGAGTAGCATCGAATTTTGCTGGCGTGCCTTTGGCGTTCGCCTTCATTTCCACGCTGGGGCGCCTCGGGCTGGTCACCATCATTCTCAAGACCGTTTTCGACTTCGATATCTACCGCGCCGGCTTCAATGTCCTGTCCTTCTGGGGTCTCACCCTCACCTATCTCTATTTCCAGATTCCCCTGATGATCCTGATGATCGCCCCGGCGATCGACGGGCTCAAAAAGGAGTGGAGTGAGGCCTCGCAAACCTTGGGGGCGAGTGCGCTGCAGTTCTGGCTCTATGTCGGCTTCCCCATCCTGTGGCCCAGTTTCCTGGGCACGCTGAGCCTTTTGTTCGCCAATGCCTTCGGCGCGATTGCGACCGCCTACGCCTTGACCGGCTCCTCACTGAACATCGTGCCCATCCTGCTCTACGCCCAAATCCGCGGGGACGCCCTGCAGAACCCCGGCCTCGGGGCGGCCCTTGCCCTGGGCATGATCGCCATCACCGCGCTCGCCAACATCATCTATCTGGTGATCTCAGCTCGCGCCGAAAGGTGGATGCGATGAAGCCCCGGAAATTCTGGCCCTGGTTGGTCTTCACCCTGGGCGCCGCCTATTTCCTGGTGCCCCTGATCGCCACCTTCGAGTTCTCGCTTAAGATGCGGCGCGGCTATTACAGCTTCGACAGCTATGGCTCCGTCTTTTCCGACCCGGCCTTCCAGGCAACCTTTGCCTATTCGGCGCTGATCGGTGTCTTCGCCATCGTGGTTGGCATCGTCGTCGTGGTTCCGGCAGTCTATTTCGTGCGCCTGCGCTTGCCGCACCTGCGGCCGCTCATGGAATTCATCACGCTCCTGCCGCTGATCATTCCAGCCATCGTGCTCGTCTACGGCTATATCCGGCTTTACAATTCGAGCTCGATCGTGCCGTTCACCGGCTCGGCGCTGGGCACCGACATCCTGCTTATCTGCGGATATGTCACCTTGGCCATGCCCTATATGTATCGCGCCGTCGATACCGGCATGCGGGCCATCGATGTCAAGACGCTGACCGAGGCGGCGCAGATCATGGGCGCCGACACGCTTCGCATCATCACATCGATCATCCTGCCCAATATTCTCGTCGCGGTGCTGTCCGGCGCGTTCCTGACCTTCGCCATCGTCATCGGCGAATTCACCATTGCGAGCCTGCTGAACCGGCCCGCGTTTGGGCCCTATCTCCAGAATATCGGCGCCAACCGGGCCTATGAGCCCTCTGCCCTGGCCATCATCTCCTTCATCATCACCTGGGGGGCCATGGGCATGATTCAGCTTCTGGCGCGTTTTGCGCCGCGCTCCGCCCCCGTCACGGATTGAAACCCATGAGCGACCAGCACTTCCTTCGCGTTGAAGGCCTGACCAAGCACTATGGCACGAACGCCGTTGTGAAGGGCGTCAGCTTCGATTTCTCCAAGGGCGAGTTCATATCCCTGCTGGGCCCGTCAGGCTGTGGCAAGACTACCATCCTGCGCATGATCGCGGGCTTCGAGACACCTAGCTCGGGCACGATCCAGGTCGATGGCGAAGACATTACGGCCCTGAGGCCCAATCAGCGCCGCCTCGGCATGGTGTTCCAAGCCTATGCCTTGTTCCCCAATCTCACCGTGGGGGACAATATCGGCTTCGGCCTCAAGGTCGCCGGTCTGGGCCGGGAACAGCGGCGCGCCCGCGTTGAAGAAATGCTCAAGCTCATCGGCTTGCCCGGCTTCGAGAAGCGCTTCCCTTATGAGATGAGCGGCGGCCAGCAGCAGCGCGTGGCCCTCGCCCGTGCCATCGCCCCCCGTCCCAGACTGCTGCTGCTTGATGAGCCGCTTTCAGCGCTGGATGCCAAGATCCGTGTGTCCCTGCGTGAGGAAATCCGCGCCATCCAGCGCGAGTTGGGCATCACCACTGTCTTCGTCACCCATGACCAGGAAGAGGCCCTGTCCATCTCCGACCGCATCGTGGTCATGAACGCCGGCAATATCGAACAGCTCGGCACGCCTCACGACATCTACAACCGTCCCTCCACCCGGTTTGCCGCTACCTTCGTGGGCCATCTCAACACCCTGCCGGCCGCCAGCTTTGGCCCCGATCGGGCCATTCGGCCGGAACTGATCTCCCTCACGCAGCGTCCCGATACCGACACCACCCTGTCGGGTATCGTCTCCGATATCGGCTTCATGGGCTCGGTATTGCGGCTCAAGGTCGATGTCGCCGACGTCCGCCTCAGCATCGACACCTTCAACGCCAATTCCACGCCGCCCCAGCGCGGTGATGCTGTCACCCTGCACCTCGCCTCGCGCGACGTTCTCGCCCTGGGCGCCTGAGGCAGACCTTCGCGCCATACCAGGAAAAGCAGGTGCCCGACCGGCCACCGGTCCTCGAATTGTGGTTTGACCGCGCCTGCATGCCAGATCATTCTCTCGGCAAAGAGGGAGTCGCAACTTGGACAATCCGTTCGTTTCAACTGACTGGCTGGCAGCGCACCTTTCAGACCCGGATGTCGTAGTCGTCGATGCGAGCTGGCACATGCCGAACGCGGCCCGGAATGCGCAGGCGGAGTATCTTGCCGGGCATATTCCGGGGGCAGCGTTTTTCGATATTGACGGCATTGCGGACACCCAGACCGACCTTCCTCACATGCTCCCTGCGCCTGCGGACTTTGCCAGGTCCGTCGGGGCATTGGGCATATCCCAAGACCATGCGATCGTCGTCTACGATGAGCTTGGCCTGTTCAGCGCCCCGCGCGCCTGGTGGACCTTTCGACTGTTCGGGGCGGACAAAGTCCATATCCTCGAAGGCGGCGGGCCGAAATGGCGCGCCGAACGCCGTCCCGTCGAGGCTGGGCTGGTCCGGCGCGACAAGGTTCGCTTCGATGTCCAATTTGACCCCGATGCCGTGGTGGACTTCGACACGGTGGTCAGCAATCTGCGCACGCAGCAAAGCCAGGTGATCGACGCCCGCCCTGCTCCCCGGTTCCATGGCGAGGTACCGGAACCGCGCAAGGGACTGAAGCCCGGCCACATTCCCGGTAGCCTCAACGTACCCTCCAATCTCCTGACCGAACACGGCAAGCTCAAATCATCGGGGGAACTACAGGCAATCTTCGCCGATCGCGGCATCGACCTGACGCGGCCGATCATTACCTCCTGTGGCTCCGGCATCACCGCCGTCACCTTGGCGCTGGCACTGGAACAGGCGGGGGCAAAGGATGTAGCCGTTTATGACGGGTCCTGGGCCGAATGGGGCGCGCATCCCAATGCCGAGATCGAGGTCTAGGCCAGGTTTCTAGCCAGCATAGGCCACCCAGCCACGAAAATCGAAGCCGGCAAAGAACAGGCTGATCCCGGAAAACCCCGCTTGGGCGAGCATGGCCTCCTCGGCTTCTGGTGCCAGCAGATGCAGGCGCTCCAACATGGCCACCCGGCCTGCGTCTGCCTGCGCGGGATCCACGCCATTTGAGATGGCGAAAGCCGCGTGCCGCTTCATCCAGAGATCGCGACTGGCGTCGTCCTGAGCAAAGCTCATATGGGCCAGCACCAGTGGCGCCCCGGAACGCAGTCGCTGACGCAAAGCCTTCAATGTGTCGAGGCGCTCAGCCAACGGTATGAAGTGAAACGTCAGCAGGCATGTGGCACCATCGAACGGTCCGCTCGAGGCCCCCGAAATGGTTCCGTGATGAAGGCAGATGCGGTCCGCATGCGCGGAGGTTGCCAATCGCGCGGCATCAAGCATGGATTGGGAAGGATCCACACCTTCGAATGTCCAATGGGCGTGCGCCTTTGCCAGGTTCGCAAGCTCCATGCCGCCGCCGGCTCCCAGCACCAGCACCCTTCCGTTTTCCGGCACGCGTTCGGACAACAGGATATCGGTCATGCGGTGCAATCCCTCCAACCCCGGGACCTGTATGAGCGCATTTTGGGCGTAGGCGTTGACAGCTTGCATCATGAACTCCAACACAATATGTAACAATTATTGTTACATATTAGGCACCCCGTCAACCCAGCTCGTACTGCGCGGCGGGAATCAGCTAGCATGGCGGTCGGCGCGATCCACGCCTCCCCCCTCCAAACGGGAAAGCAGCTGTCCTGCAGGGTCTTTCGCTTCAGATCAGCCCCGTCGTGCGACGGCAAAAGGAGGGATTGCCGGAGCCAGCAACGACTGGAGCAAATCATGCGCACCTCTGCGCCTATTCATCGTCTCAAACGCGCCGCCCGTGAGCATGCACGAACAGAAGCCATCCCGCTTCATGCAGCGCTCGACCAGATTGCCGCCAGCGAAGGCTACTCCAGTTGGAGTCTGCTCGCTGCCAAGCACACCCAGGCATCATCCGATCCCGCCACGCTCTTGGAATCCTTCGCGCCCGGGGCTCTGGTCCTGCTCGCCGCTCGCCCCCTGCAGGGCAAAACAATACTCGCCTTGCGCCTGGCTCTATCTGCCGTCGCACAGGGACGCACGGCGTATTTCTTTTCGCTGGACTATACGGAGGCCGATATTGCGGCAAGGTTGGCTACCATGCCCGCAGACCTCGCGCGCCACCTGACAGTCGATTGCTCAGACTCTGTCTCGGCAGCGCATATCATCGCCCGGCTCGGCCCCTCGCAGCGGGGAGCTTTCATCGCCGTGGACTATCTGCAGCTGCTCGACCAGAAGCGCTCAAACCCGCCCCTTCAGGAACAGGTGGAGACACTGGCGAACTTTGCCCGGAGCCAGGGCCATGTTGTGGCCTTCGTGTGCCAGATCGACCGCCGCTTCGATCCCATCCTCAATGGGCTGCCCGGACCGGCCGACATCCGCCTACCAAACCCGCTGGACCTGAATGTGTTCGATCGAGCCATCTTCCTGCATGGCGGTCGTTTCAGCAGCCTGAACCTTTAGCGCCAGCCAAAACAAAAGGCCGCCGGATCGCTCCGGCGGCCTCGAATACTCTGCCTGTCAGGTCAGGCTGAGCGGTTCTTGTTGTAGAGGTCGAAGAACACGGCGGCCAGCAGCACCACACCCTTGATCATCTGCTGCCAATCGATGTTGACGCCCATGATCGACATGCCGTTGTTCATGACACCCATGATGAAGGCGCCAATCACTGCGCCCGCCACCTGGCCAACACCGCCCAGCGCCGAGGCGCCGCCGATGAACACGGCCGCGATCACGTCCAGTTCCAGCCCCTGCCCCGCTTTCGGCGTCGCCGAGTTGAGGCGAGCGGCATAGATCATGCCGGCCAGCGCGGCCAGGGCGCCCATGATGGCGAAGATATAGAAGGTAGTCCGTTCGGTCTTGATGCCCGAAAGCGCTGCCGCCTTGAGATTGCCGCCCAAGGCGTAGATGCGGCGGCCGAAGGTCAGCCTCTTGGTCATGAAAACGAAGAAGGCAATCAGCACACCCATCACCACCAGCACATTGGGCAGGCCGCGATAGGAAGCGAGCATATAGGCGAAGAACAGCACCAGCGCCGCGATCACCACGTTCTTGATGACGAACAGGCTGAACGGTTCGACGTCATAGCCACGAGCGATGCGGCGGGCCCGGCCACGAATGGCAAAGAAGATCATGCCGACAATGGCAAGGATCGCGATGACCATGGTGGTAGAATGCAGCACGACATTCTGGCCGTTCTCGGCCAGCCAGGGCATGGTGATCGGACCGATCAGATCGGGGATGAAGCCTGCGGACAACATCTGGAACTCGGCCGGGAACGGTCCAACCGACTTGCCCGCCAGGATAGCCAGCGACAACCCCTTGAAGATCAGCATGCCAGCCAACGTCACGATGAACGCCGGGATTTTGTAATAGGCAATAAGGTAGCCCTGCGCCGCGCCGATCACCGCACCGGCGAGCAGGCAGATGGCACCGGCCACGATCGGATTGGCGAGGAAGGCCAGCTCCGGCGGCAGGTCCCAGCCGACCATCAGCATGGCCGCCAGAGCGCCGATGAAGCCCGAGACCGAGCCAACCGACAGATCGATATGGCCGGCCACGATGACCAGCAACATGCCCAGCGCCATCACGATGATGTAGCTGTTCTGCAGGATGATATTGGTCAGGTTGACCGGCTTGAACAGCACGCCATTGGTGAAATACTGGAAGAACAGCATAATGAGGATCAGCGCGAGCAGCAGGCCATAGTCGCGCATATTGGCGCGCAGGGCGCCAATCAGCGTCAGTTCATGGGCCTGAGCCGGCTGGGCCGCGGAACCGGTTCCGGTCGGTGCAGTTTCGGTGGTCATGATGCCTTTCCTTCGGCGCGCACGATGGAGCGCATGATCTTTTCCTGGCTCGCGTCGCTGGTGGGCATTTCTCCCACGATGCGGCCTTCATTCATAACATAAAGACGATCGGTGATGCCGAGCAGCTCCGGCATTTCCGAGGAGATCACCAGGATGGCTTTCCCCTGGGAGGCCAATTGGTTGATGATCGTGTAGATTTCATATTTGGCGCCAACGTCGATACCGCGCGTCGGCTCATCCAGAATCAGCACATCCGGATTGGCGTAGAGCCACTTGCTGAGCACGACCTTCTGCTGGTTACCGCCCGACAGATTGCCCACCACCTGATAGACGCTGGACGACCGGATGTTGGTCTTCTTGCGATAATCATTGGCTGCGTCGAGCTCGGCCAGATCGTCGATCACACCCCAGCGCGACACGCCCATCAGATTGGCGATGGTGGTGTTGTGCTTGATGTGGTCGATCAGGTTGAGCCCGTAGGTCTTGCGATCCTCGGTGGCATAGGCAATGCCGTTACGGATCGACTTATCAACCGTGGACGTATCCACCTTCTTGCCGTTGATGAACACCTCGCCGGAAATCTTCTGGCCATAGGACTTACCGAACAGGCTCATGGCGAATTCGGTGCGTCCCGACCCCATCAGCCCGGCAATGCCAACCACTTCGCCCTTGCGCAGATTGATGTTGACGTCGCGGATGATCTGCCGCTCGCGATGCTGCGGATGGAAGACATTCCAGTTCTTCACTTCCAGCACCACGTCGCCAACCTTGGGCGTGCGCGGGGGATAGCGATCGTTCAGGGCCCGACCCACCATGGAGGTGATGATGCGGTCCTCGGTGATATCCTCGGTGTTCATCGTCTCGATGGCCCGGCCGTCGCGGATGACCGTCACGCGGTCGGCGATACGGGAAATCTCGTTCAGCTTGTGGCTGATGATGATCGAGGTGATGCCCTGCTTCTTGAATTCAAGCAGCAGATCGAGCAGCGCCTGGCTGTCCTTTTCCGAGAGCGAGGCGGTCGGCTCGTCCAGAATGAGCAATTGCACCTGCTTGGAGAGCGCCTTGGCGATCTCGACAAGCTGCTGCTTGCCCACACCGATATTGGTGATCAGCGTGTCGGGGTCTTCGTTCAGGCCCACCATCTTGAGCAGCTTGCGCGCGCCGTCCCGGGTCTCATCCCAGTCGATGACGCCGTTCTTGGCCTGCTCATTGCCGAGGAAAATGTTCTCGGCGATCGAAAGCAGCGGGACCAGCGCCAGTTCCTGATGGATGATAACGATGCCCTTGTGCTCGCTATCGCTGATCGATTTGAAGTGCTGCTCTTCACCCCGGTAGATGATCTGCCCTTCATAGGAGCCCGACGGATAAACGCCGCTGAGCACCTTCATCAGCGTGGACTTGCCTGCGCCGTTCTCGCCGCAGATGGCGTGAATCTCGCCCTCGCGCACGTCCAGATTGACGTCCGACAGCGCCTTCACGCCGGGGAAAGTCTTGGTGATGCTGCGCATCTCCAGAATGGTCTTGGTCATGCTGACCCTGTCATTTCAGTGACCGACAACGGGTTCCTTCGGGCTTCCCCTCGTGAACCCGGCCCGCTGGTCGCCACGAGGACGGCCAGCGGGCCTGGTGAAATTGTCCAATAAGGGACCCCGCCTCGGCGGGACCCCTCACCGGTCATGCAGCTTACTGCAGTTCTTCGGCCTTGATGTAGCCCGAAGCGACAACGCGCTCTTCGTAGTTGGTGATGTCAACTTCGTACGGGGTCAGCAGGATCGAGGGCACAACCTTGACGCCATTGTCATAGGTGGTGGTGTCCAGACCGCCCGGCTCTTCGCCAGACAGCACGGTGTCGATCAGCTGAGCGGTGTACTGGGCCAGTTCGCGGGTATCCTTGAACACGGTCGAGTACTGCTCACCGGCGATGATCGCCTTGACCGACGGGGTTTCCGCGTCCTGGCCGGTGATGATCGGCCAGCTCAGGTCGCCCGAGCCATAGCCAACGCCGCGGAGCGACGAGATGATGCCGCGAGACAGGCCATCATAGGGAGCCAGCACGCCGTGGACACGGCTGCCGTCCGAGTAGTTGGCCGACAGAATGTTGTCCATGCGGGCCTGAGCAACAGCACCGTCCCAACGCAGGGTACCAACCTGTTCCATGCCCATCTGGCCCGACTTGATGACGATGTCACCGCTGTCGATCATCGGCTGCAGAACGGCCATGGCGCCGTCATAGAAGAAGAAGGCATTGTTGTCGTCCGGCGAACCGCCAAACAGCTCGACATTCCAGGGCTTCTGGTCGCCGAAGCGCTCTTCAAGACCCTTCACCAGGCTGTTGGCCTGGAGCACACCGACCTGGAAGTTGTCGAAGGTGGTGTAGTAGTCGACATTGGCGCTTTCGCGGATCAGGCGGTCATAGGCGATGACCTTGACGCCCTGGTCGGCAGCCTGCTGCAGCACGGCCGAAAGGGTGGTGCCGTCGATCGAAGCAATCACGAGAGCCTTCACGCCCTTGGTGACCATGTTTTCGATCTGGGCCAGCTGGTTCGGGATATCATCTTCCGCGAACTGCAGGTCGACGGTGTAGCCCATGCCTTCGAGCGCGGACTTCAGCTCGTTACCGTCCGAGATCCAGCGCAGCGACGACTGCGTCGGCATGGCGATGCCGATCTGTCCCTTGTCCTGCGCAAACGCGCCGGTGACGGCGGTGGCGACCAGCGCACCCGCAGCGAACAGCGTCGCAATTGATTTGAGAACCTTCACGTCTCGACTCCCTAAAAACTTTCGAGATTGGTTGTTGTTGGCCTGTTGGGTTCGGAAAGTTCAGGCAGCCCGGGCCCGGCCTCAAAGCCGCACCTTCGACCACCGGCTTGCGCCGCATCCGAAAGGGTCAATGCCCGAAGGCATTGCCGCATGGAACTACATGAAATCCTCCGGCATGGACGACAATGCTGCCGCCATGGACTCTCCCAAGCCCACGCGCCGAAAGCTAGGATAATCAGATAGGACTGTAAAGCGGAGAGTCGCGTCCACCCGCATATTTTTCGACTCATGCAATAAAGTTCAAGGCCTACTTGCAGGGTAGTTCGGACGCAATTATGGTGCGCCTCGCTCTGGGAGGAGCTTCAACCATGCACCTCATTGCAGGTCATGGCGCAATGAAGGTATCTGATACCTTTTGGTGAGCGTCGTTAGCAAACAGGTAATTCGATGTCCGAGCGCGGCAGCGCAGTTGAGGTCGTGGCGGACGACCTCGCCCGCCAGATTCTGACCCAGTTGACGCCGGGCGCCAGCCTGCCAAGCGAGGCTGAGCTGGCCGAAACCTACGCGGTCAGTCGCCTCACTGTCCGCGAGGCGGTCAAGCTCCTGGCGGGCCGCGGCCTGCTCGAGGTGGCCCGCGGCCGCAAGGCCGTGGTGCGCGAGCCCGACGGGGCCGCCTTCGCCGACTTTCTGACATCCATGATGCACAATGACTCCAAGGGGCTGTTCGACTTGGTCGAGGTGCGGCTGTCGCTGGAGGTGCAAAGTGCAACGCTGGCCGCAAAGCGGGCCAATCGCGCCGGCATCGCTGCGATCGAGAGCGCCCTGCAGGGCATGCGCGAAAACGCCGAAGCGGCCATGGCGGACGATCCGGAAGCGGACAGGCGCTTTCACGACTTCGATGTCGGCTTCCATGAAGCGGTGGCCCTGGCCAGTGGCAACCGCATTCTGGGCTATTTGTTCGAGGCCATGTCCGCACCCCTTCGGCACGGCATCCAGATCAGCCGCCGGGGTCACGCCAATCGCGGCCACACGCTGCTTGATACCATTGACTGGCATCAACGCATTCTCGAGGCCATTCGTGCCGGCAATGCGCGCGCCGCAGGAGAAGCAATGCGCCTCCATCTCAAGGACACCGAGCGGGACATCCGCAACGCTCTCTCCAACATGGCCGAACGGCCGACCCGATCATGACGCGCCATTGCCCTTGCAGGTGAAAGCCGCATCGGAATAATCCTGTTACCGCAAAGGAAGAGGACGCATGGCTGCGCGCAACGACAATTCCGCGACCCGGCTGGACGATGCCGCCCGCGCTGGCTGGCTCTACTACGTCGCCGGCAACACTCAGGAAGAGATCGCCGCCAAGATGGGCATTTCCCGCCAGTCGGCGCAACGCCTGGTGTCGCTCTCGGTCAGCGAGGGCCTGATCAAGGTGCGGCTCGATCATCCCATCGGCCATTGCCTGGACCTGGCCGAACGGCTGCGCAGCCGCTACGCGCTCGACCATTGCGAAGTCGTGCCGTCTGACCCTGGCAGTTCCTCGACCACAATCGGCATTGCCGAGGCCGGAGCCGCGGAGATCGAGAGGTGCCTGCGCAGCCCGGACCCGGTGATTATTGCCATTGGTACCGGGCGCACGCTCAAGGCCGCCATCGAACAGCTCCAGCCCATGGATTGCCCGCACCACACCGTAGTGTCGTTGACCGGCAATATCGCCCCAGACGGTTCCGCCGCGTTCTACAACGTCATCTTCAACGTGGCCGACACGGTCAAGGCACGCAGCTTTCCCATGCCCCTGCCGGTCATCGCTTCCTCGGCCAAGGAGCGCGAAATGCTCCACTCCCAGCCCATGATCGCCTCGACGCTGGATCTCGCGGCCCGCGCCAATATCACCTTTGTCGGCATCGGCCATCTGGGACCGGATGCGCCACTACTGCTCGACGGCTTCATCTCCGAAGCCGAACACAAGGCGCTGCAGAAGGCCGGCGCCGTGGGCGAAATCTGCGGCTGGGTGTTCGATGCCGAAGGCAAGCTGATCGAGGGCCAGACCAATGACCGGGTGGCCTCCGCGCCCATTCCCAGCCGCGAGAATGGCCGCGTCATTGCCCTCGCCATGGGCCCAGCCAAGGCCGCCGCCATCCGCGCCGCGCTCACGCGGCGCCTGGCCAATGGCCTGATCACCGACGAGCAAACGGCTGAATTGCTGCTGGCGTAGCAGCACGATCGTTCGTGCATGTCCACCTCCACTGGTAAGGCCACGCGTTGATGCCCCGGTCGACGCAGGCGTCTCCGGTTTTGACGAAAAGAGCGGAGTCCCGAGACGGTCTTCGTCCCTGAAACTAAAAAACTGAGACGAAAACCGTCTCGGAACGCCGGGATTTCTCGATAGGGGATAACTTGGAAGGCTGTCCGGCGCGGCCACCCCTTGGGCACCCGCTTTCAGCTACTGGTAAGAACCAGCAGCAGGCACGAACTCTCACCCACCGACCCCCAGACCATGACGGCACGCGACTGCCCCATGCCCGGCTTTCCCTCCCGCCGCTGGTCGCTGCAGGCCGCCCTATCGCGAGAGGAATGGGTGGATTATGGCGCAGGATTTGGGTGCGGGGATAAAAAGAACAGGTGGGGTGATCCCAAACCCGTTCGCCATCACCTGCTGTCACCCCGGCGAAAGCCGGGGCCCATCTTGGGGCGACGCCAAGTGTACCGAGCGCCTGCAACGTCCGCCGCACCATCTCAGGATGGGCCCCGGGTCAAGCCCGGGGTGACAGCCGGTGGAGAGGGAGCGAACGGAGCAAAGCAGATGGTCAGTTGTCGTCCCCGTTGCGGTCGTTCGATGATCGCAGCGCATCGCTGCAAACCCGCCACAACGCGGTTCACCCGACATTCACCGCACGTCACCCAATCCGCGCCGAACGCTGATGTTCGCGCGTGCGCGATGCGACACCCTCCCCCTCGCGGGGAGGGTTGGGGAGGGGGATCGCGAGCAGGCCGCTGGACACTGGCCGCCAGTGCGCGACGCACCCCCACCAGCTCCGCTAAGGCCTGACGGCCAAGCTGCGCTGCCTCCCCCGTCAAGGGGGAGGTGTCGCATCGCGTCTGCCAATCTTTCGTGGATAACCATGTCTCGGCTCACCGCAACTGCCGACCCCATTGCGGTCAGCGGCACTATACTGGCCCTGTCCCGATAGCAGACCTGCTCAACCCTGTAGTTCGGTCTTCAGGGAGCTTCATCCTCTTACGCTTCAAAATCTTGCCGAAGCAGGATTGCATTTCCCCAGTACGAAAGCACTGCCGGGGAAGTGAGCAGTAGCTCGACCCATGCATACATCTCGATGCCGAATCTGTCTCCGCGGTCGCTGAGGCCCCCCGAAAGGCGATAAACTCCTTCGGGCGAGATGAACTTCCGCTCGATATCCAGCAAAAGTTCAACGCCGTTGTAGCTAAGGCGAACTTGGTCTTGTTCGCTGTCGTCTGCGACGACGAGATAAATATCGCCATTGTCTGACCGCCGAGCCGTGATCTCCTTCCGACCAAAGCCAGCAAAGTCGTTGTCACCGACCCGTTGCCAATCCTCTGACATTGATAGATAGCCCCTTATGAGGCCAGTAGCGGCCGCTCCCGTATGGACTATGCCCGAAAACTGACCGTCAGCAACCCACCCCTTTACCGCTAAAGTGTAGAGCCCTCGGCTCAAGGTCGAGGGTGACGTCTGGCGGGTGGAGCGAAGCTGTTCAAGGCTTGGATGTTAGGGACAACACAAAGTCACGTCACTGCACCAATCCGGCGCTCTAAATCTGGGCAATAGCCGCACAGATCAACACATTGCCCAAGCTTGTGCATGGCCAATTCAGGCCACAGCCCAGCGCCGCTTGACGCACGTGCGGCAGAGTTTTGCGCAAAAGCCCGCTTGACTCGCACGCCCCATTTGTGAACATTTGCCCACAACCGAAGCAAATGCCCGCTTCGGTACCTGGGAGGATTTCTATGAGACTGACACCGCTTTTCGCGGGCGTTTTCACGCTCGCTCTTGTTGGCACCGCTTCTGCGCAGACGCTCACTATTGCCACTGTGAATAATGGCGACATGATCCGCATGCAGGGCCTGTCGAGCGCCTTCACCGAAGAAACCGGGATCGAGCTGAACTGGGTGGTTCTGGAAGAAAACACGCTGCGCCAGAACGTCACCACCGACATCGCCACCAATGGCGGCCAGTATGACATCATGACCATCGGCACCTATGAGGCCCCGATCTGGGCCAAGCAGGGTTGGCTGAAGCCGCTCGACGGCCTGACCAGCGACCCTGAATATGATGTCGATGATCTGCTGCCGCCGATCCGCAATGGCCTCTCGGTCGATGGCAAGCTCTATGCCGCACCCTTCTACGGCGAGAGCTCCTTCATCATGTATCGCACCGATCTGATGGAAGAAGCGGGCCTTGAAATGCCCGAAGCCCCGACCTGGGAATTCATCGGCGAAGCCGCCCGCGCCATGACTGATCGTGAAAACGACATCAACGGCATTTGCCTCCGCGGCAAGGCCGGCTGGGGCGAGAACATGGCCTTCCTGACGGCCATGTCCAACTCCTTCGGCGCCCGCTGGTTCGACGAAAACTGGCAGCCCCAGTTCGATAGCCCGGAATGGAAGGCAACGCTGGACACCTATCTCTCGCTGATGGCCGACGCCGGTCCCTCGGGGGCTTCGTCCAACGGCTTCAACGAAAACCTGACCCTGTTCCAGCAGGGCAAGTGCGGCATGTGGATCGACGCCACCGTGGCGGCCTCCTTCGTGACCAACCCCGATGACTCAACAGTCGCCGACAAGGTCGGTTTCGCCCTGGCGCCGGATACGGGCCTGGGCAAGCGCGGCAACTGGCTCTGGGCCTGGTCGCTGGCCATCCCGGCAAGCTCTCAGAATGCCGATGCCGCCGAACAGTTCATCGGCTGGGCAACTTCCAAGGACTATCTCGAAATGGTCGCCGCCGAAGAAGGCTGGGCCAACGTGCCCCCGGGCACGCGCATCTCGCTTTATGAGAACCCCGACTACCAGGCAGCCGCGCCGTTTGCGGACATGACCCTGGGTTCGATTTATGCGGCCGATCCGAACCAGCCTTCGGTCAAGCCCGTGCCCTATGTCGGCGTGCAGTTCGTGGCCATTCCGGAATTCGCGGGCATTGCCACCAATGTCGGCCAGCTGTTCTCGGCAGCGCTTGCCGGACAGATGTCCGCGGATGACGCCCTGGCCCAGGCCCAGGACGCCACCACCCGCGACATGACCCGCGCCGGCTACATCAAGTAGGCTCCTCCAAAGCCTCCGGCGGCCGGAACCTCTCCTCCGGCCGCCCCTTCCGGACCCTATGCTCGGTTAGTTCGTCCTCCCTTGCATCTGCGTCCCGAACGGGAGCCGCCCGGCAAACTCGTCCCCCTCAGGACGCCGGACGGCTCCGTCCCCAGCGCCGCAGATGAACCGCGCTGGCGGGCCTGATCCGATGGCCACCCTCGGGTGACCATCCGATGAGGACCGATGGACCCGAACAAATCGGGCAGACCTGATCGGCCCTGGGAGGACTGCATGGCAACCCGGCAAACCCGCACCCTGGCGCGCACCATGATGGCACCAGCCGTCATCGTACTGCTCATCTGGATGGCCGTGCCGCTGGCCATGACCATCTGGTTCTCGTTCCAGATTTACAGCCTGATCAACCCGATGATGACCGGCTTTGCCGGCTGGGGAAACTATGAATACGTCATCGGCGACCCCAGCTTCACCCAGGCGCTGGTCAACACCCTGCTGCTGGTTGGCGGCGTGCTGCTGATCACCGTCATCGGCGGGACGTTCCTGGCGCTGCTGCTCGACCAACCGATCTGGGGTCAGGGCATTCTGCGCATCCTTGTGATCTCGCCCTTCTTCGTCATGCCCCCGGTTGCGGCGCTGATCTGGAAGAACGGTTTCATGCATCCCGGCTATGGCATGCTGGGGCATCTCTATAAGGCGCTTGGTCTGCAGCCAGTGGACTGGTTCGCGCAATATCCGCTGTTTTCGGTGATCGTCATCGTCGCCTGGCAGTGGCTGCCTTTTGCCACGCTCATTTTGCTCACCGCACTGCAGTCGCTCTCCGAGGAACAGCGCGAAGCCGCGGAAATGGATGGCGCCAATGCCGTCAATCGCTTCCGCTACATCATCCTGCCGCACATGGCCCGGGCGATCACCATCGTGATCCTGATCCAGACCATTTTCCTGCTCGGCATTTTCGCGGAAATCCGCGTCACCACCGGCGGCGGCCCAGGCTACGCCTCGACCAATATCGCCTTCCTCGTCTTCCGCACCGGTATCCTCTCCAATGACATCGGCGCCGGTTCGGCCGGCGGCGTGGTCGCGGTCATCATCGCCAATATCGTCGCCATCTTCCTGATGCGCGCCGTCGGCAAGAACCTGGACGCTTAGGGAGAAATATCATGGCTCGCAACGCATCCGTTCAGACCAAGATCGGCTTCACAGTGCTCGCATGGGCAGTCGCCCTGCTGCTGTTCTCGCCCATCCTGTGGACGATTGTCACCGCCTTCAAGACCGAGGCCGAGGCCATCGCCGCCCCGCCCACCTTCCTGCCGCAATCCTTTACGCTCGACAATTTCGGCGATGTGCAGGACCGGTCGGACTATATCAAGCACGCCTGGAACTCGATTGTGGTCTCGGTCGGTTCGACGCTACTGGGCCTTGTCATCGCCATTCCGGCGGCCTGGTCCATGGCCTTCGCGCCGACCAAGCGCACCAAGGACATCCTGATGTGGATGCTTTCCACCAAGATGATGCCGGCGGTGGGCGTGCTGATCCCAATCTATCTGATCTTCCGCGACCTGCGCCTGCTCGACACGGTGCATGGCCTGACCATCATCATGACGCTGATCAACCTGCCGATCATCATCTGGATGCTCTACACCTATTTCAAGGAAATCCCGGTCGACATCCTGGAAGCCGCGCGCATGGATGGCGCCGAGCTGTGGAACGAGATTGTCCATGTGCTCGTGCCCATGGCCATCCCCGGCATCGCCTCGACTTTGCTGCTCAATGTGATCCTGGCCTGGAACGAAGCCTTCTGGACCATCACGCTGACTTCGGGCCGCGCCGGCACGCTCACCGCCTTCATCTCATCCTTCTCATCGCCGCAGGGCCTGTTCCTGGCCAAGCTCTCGGCCGCGTCCCTGCTGGCGATCGCTCCCATCCTGCTGCTGGGCTGGTTCAGCCAGAAACAACTCGTCCGTGGCCTCACCTTCGGCGCCGTCAAATAAGGACTAAAATCATGGGCTCGATTACCCTCGAACACGTCAACAAGTCCTTCGGCGAAGTCCAGGTCATCCCGGACATCTCCCTCGACATCAAGGACGGCGAGTTCGTCGTCTTTGTCGGCCCCTCGGGCTGCGGCAAGTCCACCCTGTTGCGGCTGATCGCGGGGCTTGAGGACACCACCGGCGGCAAGATCCGTCTGGACGGGGAGGACGTCACCGCCGCCCCGCCGGCCCGACGGGGGCTGGCCATGGTGTTCCAGTCCTACGCGCTCTATCCGCATATGAGCGTGCGCGACAATATCGCCTTCCCATTGAAGATGGCCAAGACACCGCAGAATATTATCGACCAGAAGGTGGAGTATGCGGCGCGTACGCTGAACCTCGGTTCCTATCTCGACCGCCGGCCGCGGGCGCTCTCGGGCGGCCAGCGCCAGCGCGTTGCGATTGGCCGCGCAATTGTGCGCGAACCCAAGGCGTTCCTGTTCGACGAGCCGCTGTCCAATCTCGATGCGGCATTGCGCGTCAATATGCGGCTCGAAATCACCGAGCTGCATCAGCAATTGAAGACCACCATGATCTATGTGACCCACGACCAGGTGGAAGCCATGACCATGGCCGACCGCATCGTGGTGCTCAACGCCGGCAATGTGGAGCAGTTCGGCTCCCCGCTAGAGCTCTACAAGCGCCCGGCCAACCGCTTCGTGGCCGGCTTTATAGGTTCGCCCAAGATGAATTTCGTCGATGGCCCCGAGGCTGAAAAGCACAAGGCCCACTCCATCGGCGTGCGGCCGGAGCATTTCACCCTATCGACCACGGCCGGCGCCGGCCAATGGGCAGGCACAGTCACCGTTGCCGAACAGCTGGGCTCGGACACATTCCTCCATGTCGAAGTCGATGGCCTGGGACTTATGACCGTGCGCACCGATGGCGAGCAGACCTTCAGACATGGCGACAAGGTGTGGCTGACGCCAGACCCGAACCGCATCTACAAATTCGACGCGGCGGGCAAGGCGCTTCAGGGCTGACCGTCATGACCACCAAACTCTCCCTCGCCACGCTGCCCGCACTGACCGGCGTCGCCACGCCAAAATACCGCCGTGCCGACCTGACAGCCGGCATCGTGCATTTCGGTGTCGGCAATTTTCATCGCGCTCATCAGGCCGTCTATCTCGACGCGCTGTTCAATCTGGGCGAGGGTCATGACTGGGCACTGGTGGGTGCAGGCGTTCGCGCGGCCGACGAGGCCATGCGGCTAAAGCTGATGGGGAAGGACTGGCTGACCACGGTCGTCGAACAGGAAGCCGACACCGCCGCGGCCCATGTCACCGGCGCCATGATCGACTATCTGCCACCCGGCGACAGCGCGGCCGTCATCGCCAGGCTGGCCGATCCCGCCATCCGCATCGTCTCGCTGACCATTACCGAGGGCGGCTACTATATCGACCCGGCGAGCCAGAAGTTCGACCCGACCCACCCCGATATTGCCTATGACGCGGCCCATTTCGAGGCGCCAAAAACCGCGTTCGGATTGATTCTGGCCGGTCTCGTCAAACGCCGTGATGCCGGTATTGCCCCCTTCACGGTGATGAGCTGCGATAATATTCCGGGCAATGGACATGTCACCGAAAACGCCGTTGCAGGTCTTGCTGCCCTTATCGACCCGGCACTGGCCGAGTGGGTGAAGTCCGCGGTGGCCTTCCCCAATGGCATGGTCGACCGCATCACCCCCGCCACCTCGGATCGCGAGAAAAGACTGCTCGCCGAGCAGTTTGGGATCGACGATGCGTGGCCGGTGTTCTGCGAAAGCTTCAAGCAATGGGTGCTGGAAGACAATTTCCCCGCCGGGCGCCCGGCGCTGGAAAGGGTCGGCGTGCAATTCGTGCCCGACGTGGCGCCCTATGAGAACATGAAGATCCGCATCCTCAATGGTGGACACGCCACCATCGCCTATCCAGCGGGCCTGCTGGACATTCACTTCGTGCACGAGGCCATGGAGCATCCCCTCGTTTCAGCTTTCCTCAGGAAAGTCGAGACCGAGGAGATCATCCCGGTCGTGCCGGCTGTTCCCGACACCGATCTCAACGACTACTTCGCCCTCTGCGAGAGGCGCTTTGCCAATCCCAAGATTGGCGACACAGTCCGGCGCCTTGCTCTCGACGGCTCCAACCGCCAGCCCAAATTCATCATCCCGACGGCGCTGGATCGCATCCGAGATGGCCAATCCGTGACCGGCCTCGCCCTGGTTTCAGCCCTCTGGTGCCGCTACTGCCATGGCACGACCGAGAGCGGCGCAGTGATCGAGGCCAACGACCCCAATTGGGAGCGCCTCACCATCCAGGCCCACAAGGCCAAGGACAACCCAAAGGCATGGCTCGAAATGGCCGACATCTATGGCGACCTGGCCAAGGCGCCGGACTTCATCGACGCCTTTACCAAGGCGCTCCATTTCCTGTGGACGCAGGGCACCACCCGAACGCTGGAAGCTTATCTGGCTGGCCAGCTCTGAAGTGGGCATGGGCCGGGTTTCCTGGGCAACACCCCCATGAGGTCCAGTTCACAATTCAACGCCCCTAGCCCACTTCCGAACCATCCGCTAAGGTCCGCCCGGACCGAAAAAGAGAGGGCGGCGTGTCGCAAAACCTCCTGGTGGGAGTGGATGTCGGGACCGGCAGCGCCCGGGCCGGCGTGTTCACGCGCCAAGGCGAATTTCTCGGTCGCGGCGAGCATCCTATCCTGATGCGACGCACCGACGCCAACTTCGCCGAGCACGACAGCGAGGATATCTGGCAAGCGGTCTGCACCTCTGTCCGCGACGCCCTGAGAACAGCAGGCGTGGCGCCCCACGACGTGGTCGGCATCAGTTTTGACGCGACATGCTCTCTGGTAGTCCGCGACGCCCAAGGCAAACAGGTCACGGTCTCCAGTGACGGCCAGGATCGCTGGGATACAATTGTCTGGCTCGACCACCGCGCCCTCGAAGAAGCTGACGAATGCACGCGCACTGGCCACGAGGTCCTGCACTATGCGGGCGGCGTCATGTCGCCGGAAATGGAAGTGCCCAAGCTGATGTGGCTCAAGCGCCACCTGCCGCAGAGCTGGTCACGCGCCGGCCAGATGTTCGATCTGGCAGACTTCCTCTCCTGGAAAGCTACCGGCTCGCTCGCCCGCTCGCAATCGACCCTTACCTGCAAATGGACCTATCTTGGTCATTCCGAACAGAAATGGCGGCAGGACTTCCTAGCCCAGGTCGGTCTCGGTGACCTGCTCGAAAAGGCGGCCCTGCCGCAGACGGCGAGCCAGGTCGGCGCCGATCTCGGACATCTGACCGCCTCGGCCGCTGAGGATCTCGGCCTCACCACCGCCTGCCATGTCGGCGCCGGTCTCATCGATGCGCATGCCGGCGCCCTGGGAGTCCTGGGCGCCTTCACCGCTGAGGTGGAGACCATCGACCGGCACCTTGCCTTGATAGCCGGAACGTCCAGTTGCGTCATGGCCCTGTCGGCCGAGGATCGACCGACTTCCGGCGTCTGGGGACCGTATTACGGCGCCGTCCTGCCCGGCGTCTGGCTCAACGAGGGCGGGCAGTCGGCCACCGGTGCCCTGCTCGATCACATCATCCGCTGGCACGGGGCCGGCGGAGAACCGACCCGTGAGAAGCATATCGCCATCTGCGAACGGGTCATGGAACTGCGCCAGAGCGAAGGGCTGGCCCTGGCAGACCGCCTGCATGTCCTGCCGGACTTTCACGGCAATCGCTCGCCGCTTGGAGACCCCTTTGCACGCGGTGTCATTTCGGGCCTCACGCTGGACAGCGATTTCGACTCCCTCTGCCGCCTCTACTGGCGCACCTGCGTCTCCATCGCCCTGGGTGTCCGGCACATTCTCGACACGCTCAACACCCGCGGCTATTCCATCGATACCCTGCACATCACCGGCGGCCACACGCGCAACCCATTGCTGATGGAGCTTTATGCCGACGCCACCTTCTGCACCGTCGTCGAGCCCTCCACCCCGGATGCTACCCTGCTGGGCATGGCCATGGTTGCTGCCAACGCCGCCGGGCTCTATCCGACTCTCGACCAGGCCTGCATAGCCATGCAGCAGGGCGGTACCTCGCGGGCACCCGATCCGGCGGCTCGCCCCCAGTTCGACCGGGATTACCGCATCTTCCTCGAGATGATCCGCCAACGTCAGGTCCTGGACGGGCTCGAGTAGCCACCTATCCAAGCCCTCCGATCCCCGCTAAGCTCTTTGCCGGGAAGCCTTATTCTGTGGCCTTAGAGCGAGCGACAAAGCTGCATGTCGATCAAAGCCGCCATCTATCACCTGACCCATTACAAATATGACCGGCCTGTCGTCCTGCAGCCGCAGATCATCCGCTTGCAGCCCGCGCCCCACTCGCGCACCAAGGTGCTGAGCCATTCTCTGCGCGTGACCCCAGACCTGCACTTCGTCAATATCCAGCAGGACCCCTACGGCAATTTCCTGACCCGCTTTGTTTTTCCCGAGCCGGTGACCGAGCTGAAGATCGAGGTCGATCTCATTGCCGATATGACAGTCTACAATCCCTTCGACTTCTTTGTCGAAGAGAGCGCCGAAACCTGGCCCTTCGACTATCCCGAAGAGTTGCGCACCGACCTTTCCATCTATCGCCAGCCCGAGCCAGCTGACCCGCTGCTGCAACAGTTTCTCGACGGAATCGACAAGAGCCCCAAGAACACTGTCACCTTCGTCACCGAGTTGAACACAAGGTTACAGCAGACCATCAACTACATTGTCCGCATGGAGCCCGGTGTCTGGACGCCCGAAGAAACTCTGGGCAATGGCAAGGGCTCGTGCCGGGATTCGAGCTGGCTGCTGGTCAACGTGCTGCGCCATCTGGGCTTTGCCGCGCGGTTTGTCTCCGGCTATCTGATCCAGCTCAAACCCGACCTCGTTTCGCTCGACGGACCGGCCGGGACTGACCATGATTTCACCGATCTGCATGCCTGGTGCGAGGTCTATTTGCCCGGCGCGGGCTGGATCGGGCTCGATCCCACTTCGGGCCTTCTCACCGGCGAAAGCCATGTGCCCCTCGCCGCCACCCCGCATTATCGCAATGCCGCGCCGATTTCCGGCTTCGCCTCCTATGCCGAAGTCGATTTCGCCTTCGACATGAAAGTGATGCGCGTTGCCGAGCATCCGCGCATCACCAAGCCGTTCTCGGACGAGAGCTGGGAGCGCCTCAATGCGCTGGGCAGGGCGGTCGATACGCGGCTCAACCAGCAGGACGTCCGTCTCACCATGGGCGGCGAGCCCACCTTCGTCTCCATCGACGACTTCGAGTCCGACGAATGGAACGCCGGCGCGGTGGGCCCCACCAAGCGCAAACTGGCCGATACCCTCATCCGTCGCCTGCGCAATCGCTTCGCGCCCAATGGCCTGCTGCATCACGGCCAGGGCAAATGGTATCCGGGGGAAAGCCTGCCCCGCTGGACCTTCTCGCTCTACTGGCGGCTCGACGGCAAGCCCGTCTGGCAGGACGAAAATCTCATTGCCCAGGAAGGCGTCAGCTATGACGTCACTTCCGCCGATGCCGAGGCGTTAAACCTGGCTATTGCCCGCAATCTGGGCCTGGGTGGCGAGACGGTGCTTCCCGCCTATGAAGACCCGGCCGAATGGATTTTGAAGGAAGCCAAGCTTCCGGATAATGTGGACCCTGCCAATTCCAAGCTAGCGGACCCAGAGGAACGGGCCCGTATTGCCAGCGTTTTCAGCCGCGGCCTGACCAATCCGACAGGCTTTGTGCTGCCCATCCAGCGCTGGAACGCGGCGGCGACCGGCCGCCGGTGGATCACCGAGCAGTGGAAGACGCGGCGCGGCAAGCTCTACCTCGCTCCGGGCGACAGTGCCGCGGGCTATCGCCTCCCCCTCTCCAGCCTGCGTTACCTGACAGCGACCAGCTACCCCCATATCGTGCCCATGGACCCGGGCGTTGAGCGTCCGCCGCTGCCCGAGCCCGGCACGATCCTGGCCGCGGCCACTGCCGCACCGGCCGATATTCGCCAGCAGACCGCCGCCAGTTTTACCGCTGCGACCGAGACGCAGAACCGCAACGAGCAAGTCCTCGACGAAATCGACTCCAATGTCCGCACGGCGTTGACCGTGGAAGTGCGCGAGGGTCGCCTCTGCGTATTCCTGCCGCCGGTCTCGGCGCTGGAGGATTATCTCGAATTGATCGAGGCGACCGAAGCCGCCGCGCGCCAGATCGGCAAGCCGGTGCATGTCGAAGGCTATGCCCCGCCGCATGATCCACGCCTCAATGTCATTCGCGTTGCACCCGATCCCGGCGTCATAGAGGTCAACATCCATCCCAGTGCCACTTGGGACGAGTGCGTGGCGACCACTGAGGCCGTTTATGAAGAGGCGCGGCTGTGCCGCCTCGGCGCCGACAAGTTCATGATCGACGGCAAGCATGTCGGCACAGGTGGCGGCAATCATGTCGTTGTCGGCGGCGCCACGCCCAATGACAGCCCTTTCCTGCGGCGCCCCGACCTCCTCAAATCGCTGGTCCTCCACTGGCAGCGCCATCCCTCGATGAGCTACCTGTTTTCAGGCCTCTTCATCGGACCGACCAGCCAGGCGCCGCGCATCGATGAAGCGCGCCACGACAGCCTCTATGAACTCGAGATTGCCCTGGCCCAGGTGCCGGCCCCAGGCGAAGGTACTCCACCCCTGCCCTGGCTCACCGACCGGCTGTTCCGCAACCTCCTCGTCGACGTCACCGGCAATACCCACCGCGCCGAAATCTGCATCGACAAGCTCTATTCCCCCGACGGCCCGACCGGGCGCCTGGGTCTGGTCGAGTTTCGCGGCTTCGAAATGCCGCCCAATGCGCGCATGAGCCTGGCCCAGCAATTGCTGATCCGGGCCCTCATCGCCCGCTATTGGGAACATCCGCTGCAGGGTGACTTCACCCGTTGGGGCACAAGCCTGCACGACCGCTTCATGCTCTCCAGCTTTGTCTGGCAGGACTTCCTTGGCGTGCTGAAAGACCTGCAGGAGCATGGCTTCGATTTCGAGCCCGAATGGTTCGCCGCCCAGCTCGAATTCCGCTTCCCCTTCTGCGGTGAAGTCACCGTGGAGGGCGCCAAGCTCGAATTGCACCAGGCGCTCGAACCCTGGCATGTGATGGGCGAAGAGGGCGCTATTGGTGGCACGGTGCGTTATGTCGACAGCTCCGTCGAACGGCTCGAAGTGCGCCTCGAAACCGCAGATCCCGGCCGCTACACCGTGACCTGCAATCAGCGCCCTGTGCCAATGCGGTCCTCCGGAACCAATGGCAGGCATGTCGGCGGCGTGCGCTTCAAGGCCTGGCAACCCGCTTCGGGCATGCATCCGGTGATGCCGGTGCACGCGCCCCTGGTGTTCGACATCTACGACAACTGGACCGGACGGGCCATTGGCGGTTGCACTTACCACGTCGCCCATCCCGGCGGCCGCAACTATGAGACCTTCCCCGTCAATGGCAACGAGGCCGAGGCCCGGCGCCTCGCCCGCTTCGTTCCGCACAACTACACGCCCGGCTCCTATCCCCTGCGCCCGGAAAAGCCTGCGGACGAATTTCCGCTAACGCTTGACCTCAGGCGTCCGCCGCGGTTCTGGTAATCCATGAGTTCGCGGAATCAGCAGACCCGCGGCAAGCCCCCGGCCGGCCCCAGCATCATTGCTGATTACCGCCTGCTGCCCGGCGTGCCGGACGAGATGATCGACCCGTCCGGCACCATCAGGCCGGGCTGGGACAGGCTCATGTCTGCTTTCGACGCCCTGGGCCCGACTGAATTGGCCGCCCGTTTCGAGCGCGCCGACCAGTATCTGCGCGATGCAGGGGTCTTCTACCGCAAATATGACGGGGCCGAAGGCAAGGAACGCGCCTGGCCGCTGGCCCATATTCCCCTGCTGATCGATGAGGCCGACTGGGTGCAGATCTCCAGCGGCCTGATACAGCGCGCGGAACTGCTTGAACGCATCGTGGCCGACATCTACGGCAGCAATACCCTGGTGCAGGAAGGGCTACTGCCGCCCGAACTGATTGCCCAGAATGGCGAGTTCCTGCGACCCATGGTGGGTGTGCAGCCGGTCAGCGGACACTATCTGCACTTCTGCGCTTTTGAATTGGGACGCGGCCCGGACGGCGCCTGGTGGGTGCTGGGCGATCGGACACAAGCCCCCTCGGGCGCCGGATTTGCGCTGGAAAACCGCGTCGCCACCACGCGCGCCCTGTCCGAAATCTATGCCGGTCTCAACATCAACCGCCTGGCCGGTTTCTTCCGCGGCTTCCGTGACACGCTCTTTGCGCAGGCCCGACGCGATGGCGGCCGGGTCGGCATATTGACGCCCGGCCAGCTCAACGAGACCTATTTCGAACATGCCTATATCGCCCGCTATCTGGGCCTGATGCTGCTCGAAGGCGAAGATCTGGTCGTGGAGGACGGCCAGGTCATGGTGCGCACGGTGGCGGGCCTCAAGCCGGTCAGCGTGCTCTGGCGCCGCCTCGACGCCAGCTTCGCCGACCCTCTGGAGCTGCGCTATGACAGCCATATCGGCACGCCCGGCATGGTCGAGGCGCTGCGGTCCGGCTCCATCTCCATGATCAATGCGCTGGGCACCGGCATAATGGAGACCCGGGCCCTCGCCGCCTTCATGCCGCGCCTCTGCAAGCATCTGCTGGGGACGGGACTTGAGCTGCCGGAAATCGCCACCTGGTGGTGCGGCCAGGGTGCGGAGCGCGAATTCGTGCTCGACAATTTCGACAGTCTGATGATCGGCCCCGCCTTCTCGACGCAGCTGCCGTTTGACGACCTGCGCGGTACCGCGCTGGGATCGAGCATGACTGCCGCGCAGAAGGCTGAACTCAAGGACCGCATTGCTGCCCAAGGCGGCGCCTATGTCGGCCAGGAGCCGGTTCGCCTGTCCACCGCCCCGGTCTATGTCGAGGGCAAGCTGGAGCCACGGCCGATCACCCTGCGTGTCTATGCCGCCCGCACCGATCAGGGGTGGACGATCATGCCAGGCGGTTTCGCGCGCGTCGGTTCCACCACCGACACCACGGCCCTGGCCATGCAGCGCGGCGGCCAGGCGGCCGACGTCTGGGTGCTGTCCAACCAGCCGGTTGAACAGGTCTCGCTCCTCCCGCGCGAGGGCGAGAAACTGGTCCGGAATTCGCCGGGCAGCCTGCCCAGCCGCGCAGCCGACAATCTGATCTGGCTCGGCCGCTATGCCGAGCGCTGCGAGGCCACGGTGCGGATTTTGCGCGCCTATAATGCCCGCCTGGCCGAGCTGTCCAAGCCCGATCTCCCGATCCTCACCCATTGCGCCGCCTTCCTCGAAACCATTGATGTCGATGCCACCGAGGCCATGCCGCAAGGTCTGTTGGCGTCCATCGACAGTGCCGTGCATAGCGCCGGTCAAATCCGTGACCGGTTCTCGCCCGATGGCTGGCTGGCGCTTAACGACCTGCAGAAGACCGCACAACGCTTCGCCCGCCGCGTCGAAACCGGCGATGACGCGACCCGCGCCATGACAGTACTGCTGCGCAAACTCGCAGGGTTTTCGGGCCTGGTGCATGAAAACATGTATCGCTTTGCCGGCTGGCGCTTCCTGGAACTGGGCCGGCGCCTGGAACGTGCCATCCAGATCGCCCGGGTCACCGCCTGGCTGACCCTGCCGGAGGCTCCAGACGGCTCGGTGGAGATGCTGCTGGAAATCGGCGACAGCGTGATGTCGCATCGCCGCCGTTATTCAGTCACGGCTGGGGCCCAGAGTGCAGTCGACCTGTTGGTTCTCGACCCGCTCAACCCGCGCTCGGTGCTGTTCCAGCTGTCCGATCTGCGGGAGCAGATCGAAGCCCTGCCCGGCGGCATCGATGATGCGCAGCTCTCACCGGCCGCCAAGCTCGCCCTGCAACTGCATACCGACCTGATGATCGCCGAAGCCAGCGATATGACGCCCGAACGGCTTGAACGACTGGCCGGAGATATCGGCATGCTGTCCGGCCTCATCGCCGCAGCCTATTTCACCTGAACCGGGACAGGATATGCTCTACGACATCCGCCTGACCCTGGAATATGACTACGACGCGCCCGTCCATGGCGGGCGCCACCACATCCGCGTGACGCCCGCCAATGTGCCGGGCCTGCAGCGCGTCATTGCTGCCTCGCTCGCTGTCGACCCAGCACCAGCGCGCCAGAATGGCTTCTTGGACTTTTTCGGCAATTCGGTGACGGCCATCACCATGACCGAACCGCACGAAAAGCTGGTGATCCGGCTGGCGGCGCGCGTTCAGGTCGAGGACCTGACCCCGCCGGCAGACCTCTCCCCACCGCTTGAGCAACTGGCGCGGGAAGTTGGTCAGTACTGGTCCGTGGCTCCGACCAGCCCGCAGCACTTCCTTGCTGCTTCGTCTCGCGTGCAGATTGTCCCGGCAATCACCGAATATGTGCGTACCGTTACGGCAGACGAACAAACAACACTCGGCGTAGCCACCGCACTGTGCATGGCCATCCACAAGGATTTTGAATACGACCCCAAGGCAACTGACGTGGAAACGCGTCCCGCCGAGGCATTCAGCCTGCGCAAAGGCGTGTGCCAGGACTTCGCCCATGTCATGATTGCCGGGCTGCGCGGCGTGGGCATTCCGGCAGGCTATGTCTCGGGCTTCCTGCGCACCAATCCGCCACCGGGCAAGCCGCGCCTGGAAGGCGCCGACGCCATGCATGCCTGGGTGCGGGCCTGGTGCGGTCAGCATGTGGGCTGGATCGAATTCGATCCCACCAATGCCATGATCGCTGGACCTGACCATATTTCGATCGGCCATGGCCGGGACTATTCCGACATCTCTCCGATCGTCGGCGTCTTGCGCACCCACGGCTCGCACGAAACCAAGCAGTCGGTGGACGTGCTGCGCCTCGAATAGGCGCGCGGAACCAATTTCGTCTCCCCTTCGTTCTTTTGGCACGCGGGACAAATGCCCGCCGCATCAGGTCCGGCCAGCCGGGTCGCAGGAGATCGAAGATGAGTCAGTCCCACTATTCCACCCATGGCAACAGCCGCCGGGCCAGAGCCGCCGTCTGGAGTGATGAGTACCACCATCCGCAACGCTTCGCCGAAGTGGCAATGGCGCTTCTCCCCGCCTCCCTGATCCTGGCCACGGCCACCGCCCTATTGGTTGCCTTGCTCTAGGGTCGAGACAGGCAATCCGGACAACAAAGGATTTCAGGAGGGTTCCATGGGTACGATTCTTATCATCATCCTTATTCTGCTTCTTATCGGCGCGCTGCCCACCTGGGGCTATTCGCGCGGCTTTGGCTACTTCCCGTCCGGCATCCTCGGCGTCGTGCTTGTGGTCGTGCTGATCCTGGTACTGATGGGCCGCATCTAGTTTCACCCCATACCGAAACGGGCACACCAGGTCCCTCTGGTTCCTTTCAAAAAGGAGAGTGCCCATTGCGAGCCGATGGACGCCCCCCTTTCGGTTCGCGCCCTTTGTCCCGACAGGCTTAGCCTTGTCGGGGCGATTTTTTGCTCCTCTTCCACTCGGAACCGGAGCTGATCCCACAGCGTTAAACCGGCAATCCACATGAGGAGCGTCAAATGGCTACCACTTCCGATATGGCCCCATCTCGCAGCAAGTCGGGCGCCAGCCGCGCTGCCAATGCGGCAAAGGCAGAAGCGCGTGAGCAGGAGCTCGAAGCGCAGGTCGCCCAATTGCAGGCCGACCTCAAGGCCATTTCCGAAACCCTGGCGAAGCTGACCAATGACAAGGTCGGGGAAGCTCGCTCCCTGGCGACCACCGAGGTGAAGCACCTGCAGGCCAAAGGACAGCAGATGCTGGAGGAGGCTCAGGACCAGGTGGGGGAGGCCGAAAAGCAGCTCAAGGATACCATCCGCGAAAAGCCGCTGACCGCCGTCGCCGCGGCCGCCGGGATCGGCTTCATCTTCGCGCTGCTCACCCGGCACTGAACATGGGCTTTCTGGCGCCGCTCGCCTCCCTGCTGGGCCTTGAGATGGATAATCTCTCCGCCCGGGTCAAATCGGCCGTCGTCGTTGCCGGCCTGATAGGCCTCTTCGGCCTGTTGGCGCTCGGCTTCCTGCTGGCGGCGGGCTATATGGCGCTGGCTGAAATGATCGGCCCGCTTTATGCGGCACTGGCCTTTGCCGGCGGATTCCTGGTGCTGGCCCTCGGTGTCTATCTTGGGGCAGAGATTGCGCGTCGGCGCCGCGAGCGCAAACTGGCCCAGCGCCGTCGCGCCAGCGAGACTGGCGCCTTGTTGACCACGGCTGCCGCGACGGCCCTCCCCATTATCGCTCGGTCACCCGGAATATTACGCTTCGGCCTGCCCGCCGTGATCGTCGCCGCCTTCCTGCTGCTGCGCGACGACAGGACGCAAGACTGACTAGGCGGCGTCGCGTCCCCGGGCTCGCATCTCCGCGACCGGCCGGATCACCGGCAAGGCCGCTGCGTGGATTTCAAGGGTTACGCTTGGCTCCAGGTCGATCAGCTCCCCATCCACCACCGCATGCGTGCCGCGCTTGCGCTTGGGAAAATGCAGGATCAGGTCCTTGACCTCGGTCTCGCTGACCGCGGGATTGCCCCGCCAGCGCCCAGTCATCACATCGAGCACCAGGCTGAGCAATTCCTGCGTCGAGACGCTTTGCGCCACATACACTCCGAGCCGGCCAGACGTCAGCGTTTCGGCAATGGGTACGGGGCTTTCATCCAGGGGATTGTTGGACACGGCGACACCCGAGGCGGTCAGCGTCCGGTCACCCCTGTCGGCATGCAGCTCCACCTCGAAGCGGGGCGGATTGACGGCAGATGCAAAGATAGCCCGCAGGCTGGCCAGCATTTTGCCCAGCCGGCTGCGATACACCATGCCATTGCGGATGCGCACCAGCCGGGCATGAATGCCGACACCGAACTGGTGCACAAAGGGACGGCCATTGGCCGTGGCGATATCCACATTCACCACTTGCCCGGTGGCGATGGCCTGCAATGCCCGCTCCAGCTCAAGCGGCATGCCCAACGCCCGGGCAAACAGGTTCATTGTACCGGCAGGCAGCACGCCCAGCGGCTTGCTACTGCGAAAGGCAATTGCCGCCGCGGTCGAAATGGTGCCATCGCCACCACCGGCTATGATCGCTTCGACCTCGGCATCGTCCGCCGCGGCCTGGATGGCACCTTCGACATCGGCGCCAGCGACGATGCGGCAATCCAATGTGTGACCTTGATTGGCAAAAAGCGTGTTGGCGCGGTCGCAGAGAGCGTCAAGATCCAGGGTCCTGAGGGTCCCGCCATCACGATTGAGAATGGCCCGAAACTTCAAAGCTGGCCATCCTCTGCTGAATGGGTGCCACTGCCGAGCTGCGTCAGCCGGATCGTCACTTCAAGCCCGCCTCCCGACGCATTTTCATATTCCGGAATGCCACCGAACTGACCGGACAACTGCTTGACGATCACCGACCCCAGGCCAGACTCGTGTTCCTTGGCCTCTACCGGCAGACCGACGCCATTATCCCGTACGCTCAGCACCGGCACGCCAGCGTCGTCGCGGACCAGTCCCACTGTGATCGTCCCCTCCCGATCTCCGGGGAAGGCATATTTGAGGGCGTTGGTCACGAGTTCTCCCACCAATATCCCGAGCGTCGTTGCGTCCCGGGCGCCGACTTCGATGGGCGCAAGCTCGCCGATCACCTCGATGCGCCCGCTATCGGCCTGTGTCTCGGCGAGATCCTCCAGCACCGCAGCAAGAAACTCATTCGCCCGGGCTGATTCCAGATCATCACCCAGCCGCAGCCGGCGATGTGCAGACGCCACCGCATGAACCCGCAGCCGCGCCGCTTCCAGCGCCTGCCGCACGTCGTCCGACTGCGTCCGCATAACCTGCAATGCGAGGAGGGACGAAACAGTTGCCAGAGAATTGCCGATCCGGTGATTTGTGTCCTGCAAAAGGGCTTCCACCCTCTGCCGTTCACGCTCGGCATGCGCCCGGGCCTCCTGGATGTCGCGGGTCCTTTCGGCCACTTGCGCCTCCAGTGCCTCGTTCTGACTGAGCAAGCCGCGATGCCGTTGCGCCAATGCGCTCACCTGCTTCTGGGTCCGCATCAGCAGCGCATAGGCCAGGATCGCCGCTGCAGCCAGCGCCGCAATGAGTGCGACCACCAAGCCGGTGCGGGTCTGGTCGATCGCCTGGTTGCGGCTGGCGAGCTTGTCATCCTCCTCGGCAATGAAGGCCTCCAATGTGGCGCTGACCTCGGCCATCAGCCGCGCACCCATGCCGGTTTCCGTCAGGGTCTGGGCCTCGTCGCTGCGTTGGGTAGTCACCAGTTCGACGGTCCGGTTCATCTCCGCCATCTTGCTGGTGATGTCGCCGGTAATGCTGGCGACGCGCGCGCTTTGCCCGGGATCCCCCTCGGTCATTTCCATCAGGGCCGCGACGCGCCGATCGAGGCTCGACACAGCCTCCCGGTAGGGTGCCAGAAATTGTGGATCGGCGGTCAGCAGATAGCCGCGCTGGCTGGCCTCGGCCTGGCTGAGCGCGTGGGTCAGTTCGCGCGCGGCGATGCGCACCGCATAGGTCTTGTTGATGTCACTCAGTTGCCGGTCAATGCCCTGCATCAGCATCAAGGCCGCCATTGCCGCCAGGCAGACCAGTCCTAATGACACCCACACGGCGAGCCGCCTTGTGCCCCACGACGCCGGCCCCGACTCGTTCGCAGCGGTAGTCCCGTCAACCAGATCGCTCATCCCCGCCCCCACAACTGGCACCCTCGGACGCGACTCAAGACATGCGGGGCAGCAATGGCAGCAATGAGGCCAGCATCGTCAGATCAGCGGCCGTACGCGTTCGCCAAGCCCTTCCCACCCGGCAATACGGGCCAGCTCAGCAGCGTCAAGCACCTCGCAACTTCGCCCCAGCCAGCGGATGAGACCCCGATTGGTCAATTTGCGCAATGTCTTGTTGGTATGGACGATGGAAAGACCCAGCGTATCGGCCACATGTTGCTGCGTGAGGGGTATGGACACCGCGCCATTGCCGAGGCCAACCGAAACGGCGCGCTCGTGCAGAAAGGCCAGGAGATAGGCCGCGCGCTCCAGGGCCGTGCGCCGTCCCAGGCTCAGCAGATGGTCGTCCAGCATGCGTTCCTCACGCGAAGCAAGCCAGGTGACATCAAAGCCAAGGCCAGGATGATTGCGGAACAATTCGTCGAGCCGGTCGCGCTGGAAGACGCAAAGCACCAGGGGAGACAGGGCCTCGACCGAATGCTCCATTTCGCCGATGACCGAACCCTGGAGACCCACAAGGTCGCCGGGCAGCAGATAGTTGAGAATTTGCCGGCGCCCGTCATCGAGCATCTTGAAGCGGAATGCCCAGCCCGACAGCAATGTAAAAAGATGGGCGCTATGTGCGCCCTCCGACAGGATGACGGCGCCGGATTCGGCGGTCATCTCACCTGTCTTGAAGCTCGAAACGAACTTCAACTCGCTGGGCGTGAAGTCGCGAAAGACCGGCAAAGCGCGCAACGGACACTGCTCGCATGGCACACGTCGCCCCGAAGATGGGAGAACCAGACTCAAGGAAATATCCTGACGCTTTTGAGTTGGTGAGCCAAACGCATGAACGACGCGCCCCGTTCCAGACATGTCAAAGTTAAATGACAGCGCGTCCTCAAGGGACCATCACTGACGTTTGCCAGCAGAAAGCGCGAATGTGCGAAACGACCTGACGGTGCTCGTCATCGAGACCGAATTCATCATTGCGCTGGGCCTGCAGAGTGCCCTGCAGGCAATGGGCCTGTCGCGGGTCATCGTCGCGGCGAACCCCGCCGACGCCCAATCCCGACTTGAGGAATGGTCCGCAGCTGCGCTTGCCATTGTCGAACTCGAAGCGGACAAGCCCGAACACCTGGAGTTTGCCCGCCAGCTTTCGCAAAGCGGGGTTGCGGTGATCGGGCTCAGTGTCAACAGCATGCTGACGGACGGGGTGCCGGAACTTCCCGGCACACCCATCCTGATCAAGCCTGTGCCCGACGCCGACCTGGCGGAAGCCGTCCGGCGCCGGCTCGATCAATATCCGTGATTACCGGATGTGACCTGCGCGGACACCGCGTCGGGGCCGTAATCGGACTCCCCGCTGACCTTGAGCAGTTCGGTCAGGCGCGTCCGCGCCCGGCTGACCCGGCTCTTCATGGTGCCAACGGCGCACTCACAGATGGCGGCCGCTTCCTCATATGAGAACCCGGACGCGCCGATCAGGATGATCGCTTCACGCTGGTCATCAGGCAGCTTGGACAAAGCGGTCTTGAAATCTTCCAGATCCATCGACCCATATTGCGATGGATGAACTGAAAGGCGTTCGGTAAAAGCGCCATCCGTATCCTGGACCTCGCGCCCCCGCTTGCGCATCTGGCTATAGAATTCGTTGCGCAGGATGGTGAAGAGCCAGGCCTTGATATTGGTGCCCATTTCGAAGCTGGACTGCTTGGCCCAGGCCTTCATCACTGTGTCCTGAACCAGGTCGTCGGCCTTGTCGTGCTTGCCAGTCAGGGAGACGGCAAAGGCGCGCAGGCTGGGAAGAGTCGCGAGCATTTCGCGCTTGAAGGACGTTCCTTCCGCACTCATGCCATCACTCCCCACCGCGATTGGACGACTTGTCGCTTTGGGCTTTTTCCGCGCTATCGAGCTTTTCGAGCAGATCGAGAAGCTGGTCAGGCACACCTTCGTCCTGAACGGCCCCATAAAGGGCACGCAGACGCGACCCGATATCCGAGGTCGGACCGAGCCCATCATCCGCCCGCCCCGCCTGCATGCGCACACGTTGCTGCGTCACCAGATTATCCTTCTTCATTCCCAAATCGACCGTTCAGTCCTGCTTATGAGCGCTGTACGGTGCCTCAAATGCGTGAACACATGGAAAAGTTCCCGCCGCTGGAACTTTTCTTGGCATCGTACGTTTTGGGCCTTCGTGAGGTTCAAAACAACCAGCGTCACCCGGGAGTTCTCGTCTATGTCATTGTCCACGCGGATCGCACCGCATCTGCCTTACCTGCGGCGTTTTTCTCGCGCCGTCACCGGTTCGCAAACCTCAGGCGATGCTTATGTCGCCGCCACTCTTGAAGCCCTGATTGCCGATATCTCCCTGTTCCCAGAAGCGAGCAACGATCGCATTGCGCTCTACAAGCTGTTCTCAGCGCTATTCTCTTCCTCGGCCGTGACCGTGCCTGAGCCCTCCTCCAGCTTTGCCTGGGAACAAAGGGCTGCAGCTAATCTGGCAAATCTGGCACCGCTGCCCCGCCAAGCCTTCCTGCTCGTCGCTGTCGAAGGCTTCAGCCACGCCCAGGCGGCCGAAATCCTTTCCATTGATGAAGAAGAGTTCGCCAAGCTGCTCGACCAGGCCTCGACCGACATTTCCCGCCAGGTGGCCACCGAGATCATGATCATCGAGGATGAGCCACTGATCGCTATGGATATCGAGCAGATGGTGCAGAGCCTCGGTCATAAGGTGGTCAGTATCGCCCGCACCCACAAGGAAGCGGTCAACCTGTTCAATCAGACTCAGCCGCGCATGATCCTTGCCGATATCCAGCTGGCTGATGGCAGCTCGGGCATTGATGCGGTCAACGACATTCTCAACACCCATTCGGTGCCGGTGATCTTCATCACCGCTTTCCCCGAACGTTTGCTGACCGGTGAGCGTCCCGAGCCGACCTTCCTAGTCACCAAGCCGTTCAATCCCGATATGGTCAAGGCGTTGATCAGCCAGGCCCTGTTCTTTGACGAAGGCTCACGCGCCGCAGCCTAAGGCGATCAAACATAGAGACATAAAGGCCGGTGAAAGCTGGCCTTTTTTGTTTTGCTCCGGAACTTGCCCGAGCAGGTAGCGTTTAGCTCACAAGTTCAAAATCATGGAGTTAGCCATGCTGTACTATGCTCTCGTCTTTCTTGTGATCGCGCTGATCGCTGGTGTCCTTGGATTCGGCGGCATTGCCGGCGCCTCCGCAGGCATCGCGCAGATCCTGTTCTTCCTGTTCCTGGCTTTCCTGGTGATCTCGCTGGTTATCGGCTTCTTCCGCAGGGGAACCTAAAATAGGCCTACGCTTGATAGAGAACGGCGCCATCGGCGCCGTTTTTTTATGGAGCGGGGAACAGCTCATCAATCTGCCCCGTCAGGCGATAGGCAAGAAGACCTGTCCATTCCCGCATGGCAGTAGAGGCCGTCAGCAGATTTTCCATTGGGTCGGCGAGGCTGAGACCAAAACCCTGATTGCCAAGGCTGCGGAAATCGGTCGGCCAGGCAAGGACCTCAACGCCTTCGTGCCTGAATAGCCCAACCGAGCGCGGCATGTGGAAAGCCGATGTGACCAGCACGACAGGTTCGGCCCCCGCCCCCACCAACTCGCGCGTATATGCGGCGTTCTCAATCGTATTTCGCGACTGCCCTTCCAGGATCAGCCTATCCTCGGCAATGCCGTGCTCCGCCAGGAAGCGCTTGGCCGTTTCCGCCTCGCTTTCCCCCTCGATACTCAATGCTCCCCCGCCGCCGGAGAGGACGATCCGGGCATCGGGGTATCGACGCGCCAGCCATAGCGTGGTGGTGAGACGCTCGCCGGCATTGTTTAGCGCCACCGTCTGGCGCACCGCGCTGACATGGGAATCGGTCGCCCCACCGAGCATGACAATCGTCTCCACCGCCTCCGGCGGAGGGGCAGGCACGGAGAACCGGTTCTCCAGCGGCTGGATCAGCAAATAGCCAAGGCTCGTATAGGACAGCAGGCTGCCGATGCTCAGCGCCACCGCCAGCACCACCAGCGCCGTGCGGCGCCGGTGGATCAGGATCAATATCAGCGCCACAAGAGTCAGTAGCAAAATGATGCTGATTGGCTGCACCACCAGCCAGAACACTTTCGAAACAATGAAGAACATTCGGCCATCAACCTCCAGCCTATGCGGGCAGAACCTGCTTTTTCGCTTGCTATCTCACGGGCTTCTGGTTTTCTACCAGACGGTCAAGATTGCCAGCACGATAATAAGGCAGTCGCCAGTCAGGAAGGCGCCCCACGCGGGCCAATGGTGAGCATGAAGCAGGCAGCGCCCGCCAAAGCGGAGCCAGCGCCGGTCGTCGAACTGCGCGAACTTCACAAATCCTTTGGAGCCCTCGAAGTGCTCAAGGGTATCTCCTTCACCGCCCGTGAAGGCCAGGTTGTTTCCCTCATCGGCTCCTCCGGCTCAGGCAAGTCCACCCTGTTGCGCTGCATCAACATGCTGGAGATCCCCGACAGTGGCGATGTGCTGATAGATGGGGAAGCCATTGCCCTCAAAGGCACCGGCCACGGCCGTGCCATTGCCGACGAGCACCAGATCCGCCGCATCCGCTCAGAGCTGGGCATGGTCTTCCAGTCCTTCAACCTGTGGGCGCACATGACCATCCTCGAAAACGTCATGGAAGCGCCGCTGATCGTCCAGAAGCGGGATCGGGCGGAAGTGGAGGCAGAGGCACGCGCCATGCTCGACAAGGTCGGCATCGGCGCCAAGGCTGACGCCTATCCCGCCCAATTATCCGGCGGCCAGCAGCAGCGTGCCGCGATTGCCCGCGCCCTGTGCATCAATCCGCGCGTCATGCTCTTCGACGAACCCACCTCGGCGCTGGACCCCGAACTCGAAGTAGAGGTGCTGCGGGTCATCAAGCTGCTCGCCGATGAAGGCCGCACCATGGTCCTGGTCACCCATGACATGGACTTTGCCCGCTCCGTATCGGATCGCGTCATCTTCCTGCATCAAGGGCTGATCGAGGAGGAAGGCTCGCCCGACGAGGTCTTCGGCGCCACCAAGTCGACACGTCTCAAACAGTTTCTCAATGCCGCCAGCCATGACTGACGCGCATGGAAAATGACCCGGAACACCGGGCGCAAATGTAAACGAACAACCACGGAGAACCACCATGAAGAAGCTTATGCTGGCCGCCGCAACCGTTCTGGCACTGGGCACCCCTGCCCTTGCGCAGGACACGGTGCGCATTGCCACCGAGGGCGCCTATGCCCCCTGGAACTTCCTCAATGATGCCGGCGAACCTGCCGGCTTCGAAATCGACCTGGGCAATGCCATCTGCGAAAAGGCAGAGCTGAGCTGTGAGTGGATCATCAATGACTGGGATTCCATCATCCCGAACCTGCTGGCCGGCAACTACGACCTGATCATGGCCGGCATGTCGATCACCGACGAGCGCCTCGAAACCATCGACTTCTCGGACAACTACTTCCCGCCCGATCCGTCCAAGTTCGTCGCCGCTGCCGGCGCTGGTCTGGACTTCTCCAACCTCTCGGGCGCCCGCGTAGGCGTACAGGGCGGCACCATCCAGGCCGGCTATGCCGAAGAAAACCTGGGCGGCGCCAACACCATCGTCACCTTCTCCACGGCCGATCAGGCCATGGCCGACCTGGCCGCAGGCAATCTCGACACCATCCTGGCCGACGGAGCCTATCTCGAGCCCGTCGTGGCTGCCTCGAACGGCGCCATCGAATTCGTCGGCGAGGACGTGATGATCGGTGGCGGCGTAGGTGCTGGTATCCGCAAGGAAGATGCCGACCTCAAGGCCACCGTCAATGAGGCCCTGGCCGCGCTCAAGGCAGACGGCACGGTCGATGCCCTGATCGCCCAGTGGTTCGACGGCAAGGGCCCCTACTTCGCCGAATAAGCCATTCGCTTCCTGCCTCTCCCGGACATCTCCGGGGGAGGCACCCAACCGCGAAAGAGCGGCATGTTTGAAGACCTCGCCTTCTGGCTCGGCTACATCACCAATGGCAAGCACCTGACCTGGTACGCCAGTTTCCAGTTCACGGTCTATGCCGCCCTGCTTGGCGGAGCCCTGGCAGTCGTCTTCGGCCTCACCGGCGCGACGCTGAAGAACTCACGTTTCTTCATCCTCCGCCTGGTCGGCTCTACCTATTCGTCCATCGTCCGCGGCGTACCCGACGTTCTGTTCTTTCTGTTTTTCCCGCTGGCCTTCGAGCAGGGCATGGAGTGGCTGATATCCACCCAGGTCTGCTCGCCCGAGGCCATTGCCGCCCAGACCGCTCCCTGGCCGCCCTGCCGCGAGGCCAACTGGTTCCTGGGCACCACCGAATACCTCTTGCTCGCCAGCGTCTCGCTGGGGCTGGTCTATGGCGCCTTTGCCACCAATGTCATTCACGGCGCCATGCGGGCCGTGCCGCCAGGCCAGCTCGAAGCGGCGCGCGCCTATGGCATGAGCGCCACCCAGGTGCTCTGGCGCGTCCATATCCGCCAGATGTGGGTCTATGCCCTTCCCGGTCTCTCCAATGTCTGGATGCTGATCGTCAAGGCGACCTCGCTGCTTTCGCTGCTGCAGATCGCCGATATCGTGCTTTGGGCGGACCGGCTCGGCGCACCCAATTTCCTGCCCGCCGTCGGGCTTGTGCATGACGACTGGCGCTGGCGCTATTACCTCGTGCTCTTCGTCTTCTATATCCTGGTCACCTGGCTCTCCGAGCGCGCCTTCGAGGCACTGATGCGCCGCACCGGTCGCGGCATCCTCTCCGAGGTTCCGGCCTGATGGACGCGTTCTTCAACGATCTGGCGATCATGGCCCCGGCGGTGGTGTTCAACATCTATTTCGCCATCGCCTCGATTCCGCTCGGCTTCGTCTTCGCCATCTTTTTGGCACTGGGCAAGGCCTCCTCAAACCCGCTGATCAACAGGCTGTCGCGCGGCTATATCTACGCCTTCCGGGGCTCGCCGCTCTTCATCCAGTTCTTCATGTTTTATTCGCTGGCGCTGTCGCTCAACCTGACGGTGTGGCGGCCGCTCGGCATATCCGGTTTCGTTCTGCACCCCCTCTTCATGGGGCCGCTGGTGCTGGTGCTCAATACCGCCGCCTACACCGCTGAGATCTTTTACGGTGCTCTGCGTGCCGTGCCGCGCGGCGCGGTGGAAGCCGCCAAGGCTTATGGCATGAGCCGGTCCCAGCAATTCCGACGCGTGGTCTGGCCCAATCTCATTCGCCTGGCCTGGCCCGCCTATACCAATGAGGTGGTGTTCCTGTTCCATGCCACGGCGATCGTCTACTTCGCCCTGCCGGTGGTTGGCGCGCAGGCCGACCTGATGACCACCGCCAAGACCCTGTTCGAACGCGACTTCAATGCGTTCCTGCATTTCTCGGTGGCGGCGCTCTATTTCCTCATGGTCTCGCTCGTGATCTTCTTCCTGTTCGGCCTGGTCTACCAGCGGCTGATGCGCCACCTTCCAGCCCAGCCCGGCCTGCGTTTTGCACCCAAATGGTTCCGCTAAGACAATGACTTTTCAGCAGCACTCGATTGTGCTGGCCGGCGATGCGCCCGGCCAGTCCACCACGCTCTATTGGTACGCCGCCGGCCCCGAGACCGCCGCGACCAAGGTGCATCTGCAGGCCGCGCTCCATGCCGATGAACAGCCCGGCACCATGGCGCTGCACCATCTGTTGCCCATGCTGCGCGACGCCGACGCGGCCGGCGCGCTCAAGGCGCGCCTCGTGGTCTTCCCCTCGGTCAATCCGCTGGGTCTGGCGACCCGCGTGCTGCGCCGCCATATCGGCCGCTACGATCTGGAAACCGGTGTCAATTTCAACCGCCGCTGGCCCGATCTCTATCCGCTGATCGCCGAGGCCGTAGCGGGCAAACTCGGTGATGATCCCAACGCAAACCTGCGGACGATCCGCCAGGCTGTGGGCGACTGGATCGACCGGCAGCAGCCAACCACTGCCGCGCAGCGCCTGCGCCTGCTGATCCTCAAATCAGCCCATGACGCCGATATCATGCTCGACCTGCATTGCGACGATGAGAGCCTGAAACACATCTTCACCTCGCCCGATTTGATGCCGGGACTGCAGGATTTGGCCGACCGCATGCAGGTGGCCGCCACGCTCACTGCCGAAGACAGTGGCGGTGGTTCCTTTGACGAGGTGCTGCCAAACCTCTATCGCAAGGCCCAGCGCGCCAATCCGGATGTGCCCATTCCCATGGGCGCCGAAACGGCGACGCTCGAATATCGCGGCCAGGCCGATACCCATGACGATATGGGGCGCGAAGACGCTCAAGGGTTGTTCGACTTCTTCGCAGGCCGCGGGTTGATCGACGTCTCACCGGCGCCATCCAGACCGGCTCCGGGCCCGACCCCGTTCGAGGCCACCGAGGTGCTGCGCGCCGACCGGCCGGGGCTCCTGGCCTATCGTGTTGGTTTGGGGGACCGGGTGAACAAGGGCGATGTCGTCGCCGATATCATCGCCATGGATGGCCCCGAAGCCTTCCTCGCCCGTACGCCACTACGGGCAGGCACGGACGGGTTCATCCTCTCGCGCGCCAGCGCCAAATTTGTCGTGGCCGGCTCTTCCGTCGCCAAGATCGTGGGCAGTGACATCCTGCCCACGCGCGCCGGCGGCTATCTGCTGGAGGACTGACGGGGCTCAACGCCCCGGCAACCCCCATTGCGCGTGCTCGAGCGCGGTCATCACGCCGCGCAGTTCGGCAAGGCCCTTCATGCGACCAATGGTCGGGTAGCCCGGCTGCGAGCGGCGGCCGAGATCATCCAGAATGTCCTGGCCGTGATCGGGGCGCATCGGGATTTCCCAATCCGCGCGGCCTTCAGCCTTGCGTCGCCGTTCTTCCTTGAGGATCGCGGCAATGAGCGCCACCATGTCGGTGTCACCACCCAGATGCTCGGCCTCGAAGAACGAACCGGCAATATCGTCGCTATCGCGCTTGACGTTACGCAGGTGCAGGAAATGCACCTTGGGACCGAACCGCTCCATCATGCCGGGCAGATCATTATCCGGGCGCGCGCCGAGCGAGCCGGAACACAGCGTCATCCCATTGGCGGGGCTATCGACGGCATCGAGGATGAACTTGTAGTCCTCCTCGGTCGACATGATGCGTGGCAGGCCCAACAGCGCAAATGGCGGATCGTCGGGGTGACAGCACAGCCTGAGGCCAAGATCTTCAGCGACCGGCACCACCTCTTCGAGGAAATTGACGAAATGCACCCGCAATTGTTCGCGGCTGATGGCGCCATATTCGTCCAGATGCGCCTGCACATCCTCGAGTGACATGGATTCGGTTGAACCCGGCAGCCCCATGGTGACATTGCGCCCCAGCTGCTTCTTGTCATCCTCGCTCATGGCTTCGAAGCGCCGCGCCGCCTCGTCAGCGATTGCATTGGTGAAGTCCGCCGCCGCGCCGGGACGCTTCAGGATATGGATATCGAAAGCGGCAAAATCATTGATATCGAAGCGCATGCACGAGCCGCCATTGGGCACCGTCCAGCGCAAATCGGTGCGGGTCCAGTCGAGCACCGGCATGAAATTGTAGCAGATGGTCTCGATACCGCTATCGGCCAAGTGCTTCATGGAGACCTTGTAGTTGGCAATGTGCTCGCGCCACTCACCCTTCTGCTTCTTGATGTCTTCGGTGACCGGCAGGCTTTCGACCACATCCCAGGTGAGACCGGAAGGTGAACCATCCTTGCGCGTGGCAATTTCCCGGTGCCGCTTGGCGATCTCCTCGGGCGTCCACACCACCCCATTCGGCACGTGATGCAGCGCACTCACCACGCCGGCAGCGCCAGCCTGGGTAATGTCGTCGATGCTGGTGAGGTCCTTGGGGCCAAACCACCGCCACGTCTGTCGCAAGTCAGAACTCCATTCTTGTATGGAAGTTCAATGCCATATTCGGCGCCCGTCCGGAAGCCTCAATTATTGGCCAGCGCCAACAGGGTATCCACATGACAGGGTGTGCCGGCCCGGCACCAGCAGGCCAGGTTCTTGCCGCCCAGTTCGCCGCGGATTTCCGCCTGCGAGGGACGCGGCCGCTCGGCCTCAATCTCGCCAGCCATCCAGCGTGCATGCCGGGCAACCGCCTCGGCCTGGGCCGCGTCCTTGGTGAGGCCGGTTTCGGCCATCACGGCATCGATGGTGAACGGGTTACCCCAGCGCCCCGGCCGCGCCACCGATTGGGCGGGCAACCCGTTGAGGGCCTGCGAGACGGCCTGGAGGTCAAACCCCGCCTTGCGGGACAACACGATCCGAGCGGGTGTCATTTGCGCATGTCCTGATCATAGACGAATTTGGGCATTTCCCAGCGTAGCACCAGCGCAAGCACGCGCAATGCAAAGCCGATGGCAATGGACACCAGCACCATCATGTCGAACGGCATGCCATTGGCGAGCCCAAGGAAATAAATGATCCCGGTGACCAGCGACACGGTGGCGTAGAGTTCGCCCCGAAAGATCAGGGGAATGTCATTGCACAGGACGTCGCGCAATACGCCGCCGGCGGTGCCCGTGACCATGCCGGCGACAATGACAATGATCGGGTGCACCCCGGACTCAATGCCGATATTGCAGCCGATCACCGTGAAGACCACGAGCCCCAGCGCGTCGAGCAGCAGAAATGGCCATTTGAGACGATCCACCAGCCGCGCCAGCGGAATGGTCAGCAGAGCCGCGCCGCACACCAATAGCAGCACATAGGGGTTCTCCACCCAGACCAGGGGATAGTGGTCGAGCAGGATGTCGCGCAGTGTGCCGCCACCAAGGGCGGTAACACAGGCAATCAGGCACACCCCGAACCAGTCCATGTTCCGCCGCCCGGCCGCGAGCGCTGCTGTCATCGCTTCGGCGGTGATGGCGATATAGAAGGCGATAAGCAGCATGGCTGGCTTCCTCTGCGTCGAAACCGGGTTGCATGGCGAACGTTGCGTCCACACCATCTGCCCCGTCAGCCCACGAGGATACAAGCCCCATGCGCCAGCCCCGCTCTGTTCGCGCCCTCGAGGATTTCGGCCGCGTGCGCCTCAGCGACAGCTTCTTCATGCGCGACTTCCTCTATTCCGAGATCGCCGCCATCAACGGCTTCCAGAACCTGCCGGATGATCCAGACCTCGCCATCGCCGCCGGCAAGCGCCTGTGCGAGGAATTGCTTGAGCCGCTGCAACAGCGCTTCGGGCGTATCTCGGTCCGCTCCGCCTATCGCTCACCTGAAGTCAACCACTTCGGCAACGCCAACAAGCTGAACTGTTCGACCAATGAGAAGAACCACGCCGGCCACATCTGGGATCGGCGCGACGCGAAGGGCCGCATGGGCGCCACCGCCTGCGTGATCGTCAACCGCTTCATCCCCTATTACGAGCGCACCGGCGATTGGGAAGCCCTGGCCTGGTGGGTGCATGACCACCTGCCCTATTCCGATATGGAGTTCTTTCCCAAATTCGCGGCCTTCAACCTGCAATGGCGGGAAGAGCCCGAGCGCACCATCTACAGCTTCATCCCACCCCGTCGCGGCCGCCTGACCAGGCCGGGCATGGACAATTGGGATGGGCGGCATGAGACGGCCTATGCGGCCATGCTCGCGGAGATCAGCTAGACGAAGTCCTGCCGCATCGGCGTGAACACGTCCACCAGCCGACCCTTCTCCAGCGCCACGACGCTATGCACGAGACCCGATGGCACAATGAAGCTGCCACCCTGGCCGACCACTTCCGTCTTGCCATCGATGGTTACCTCAAAGCTGCCTTCGGCGACGTAACTGACCTGGATATGCGGGTGGCTGTGCGGTGCGCCAACGGCCCCCTTCTCAAAGCCGAACTCCACCTGCATCAGCTCGGGCGTGTGAATCAGCACGCGGCGGGTATTGCCGGGCGCCAGTTCGGTCCAGGCGGTTTCATTGGGTTGCGCGAAGAGCTTATGTTGGGTCATCTCATTACCTCGCAAGCCAGCCGCCATCGACCGGGATGACGGCGCCATGCATGTAGTTGGACGCGGGCGCCAGCAGGAACACTGCCGCGTCGCCAATGTCTGACGGTACACCCCAGCGGCCCGCGGGAATGCGCCCGAGAATGGCAGCGGACCGGTCCGGGTCGTTGCGCAGAGCCTCGGTATTGTTGGTTTCGATATAGCCGGGCGCCACGGCGTTCACATTGATGCCCTTGGCAGCCCATTCATTGGCGAGCAGCCGGGTAATGCCCAGCACCCCACTCTTGGAAGCGGTATAGCTGGCCACCCGAATGCCGCCCTGAAAGCTCAGCATTGAGGCGATATTGACGATCCGCGCCTCGCGTTCCGCCGCGATGGCCTTGCGCCCCAGGGACTGGCTGAGGAAGAACATCGTCTTGAGATTGATGTCCATCACGCTGTCCCAGTCGTCCTCCGTGAAATCCACCGCATCGACGCGCTTGATAATGCCGGCATTGTTCACCAGCCCATCAATGGGGCCATGCTTGTCCCAGGCTGCGTCGAACATGGCCTGGGCGTCGCTGGTGGACCCTAGATCGGCCTGAACGGCGACCAGTTCGGCGCCAATCGACGCCATCAGCTCCGCCGTTTCGTCCATGGTCGACCGGCCCACAGCGATCACCCGCCCGCCGGCCCGACCGACGCTAAGGGCAATACCCTGGCCGATGCCGGTATTGGCGCCGGTGACCATGATGGTCTTGCCCGATAGGGAAAAGGCGCTGAGATCCATCAGCGCAGATCCGTCATTTCGACTTCTTCGACATCGGTATAGTCGACATTGTCGCCGGCCATGGCCCAGATGAAGGTATAGGCGCCAGTGCCTGCGCCGCAATGGATCGACCAGGGCGGGGAGAGGATCGCCTGCTCATTGCGCACGATCAGGTGCCGGCTCTCATCTGGCTCACCCATCAGATGCACCACGAAGGCGTCGGGTTTGAGGTCGAAATAGAGATAGGCCTCCATGCGCCGGTCATGCACATGGGCGGGCATGGTGTTCCAGACCGAGCCGGGTGCGAACTGCGTCAACCCGACGACCAGCTGGCAGGTTTTGACGCTGTCGGCATTCACATACTGGAAAATCGAGCGTTCATTGGCGGTTTCGTTGCTGCCCAAATCCAGCCGCTTGGCATTGGCCTTCTGCAGCAGCGTGGTTGGATAGCTGGCATGGGCAGGGGCGCTGAGCAGATAGTACTTGGCACCCTCGCCGGCAAAGCGCACATCCGTGGCGCCCATGCCAACATAGAGCATGTCGCGCGGTCCAACGGCATGGTCGGCGCCATTCACCGAGATCGTGCCGGGCTCCCCGATATTGACCGCAATCATCTCGCGGCGATCAAGAAAATTGGCCGTGCCGGTCGGCTTGATGGCCTCCAGGGCCAGCGCGCCGCCATTGGGCACCGCCCCGCCCACGGCCATGCGGTCGTAATGGGTATAGGTCCAGCGCACCTCGCCGGCGGCAAACAGGTCATCGATCAGGAAGTTTTCGCGCAACTCATCCGTGCCCATGGCCGCGGCCGTCGAAGGGTCGATGGCAAAGCGAATGTCGAAATCGGTACTCATTCTCTAGTCCTGTTTACTGGTGCTTTGTTCGGCCAGGCGGGCGCGATACCGGTCCTGGCTGCGCGAGAGGTGATCGCGCATGGCTTCGCGGGCGCCATCGGCATCGCGGGCGGCAATGGCGTTGAGAATGCGGCGATGCTCTTCATGCAGGCCGACCTGGTATTCATAGGTCAACACGCTGTCCGTGCCCCAGGGCGAGGCGACATCGCAGGGAATTGTGCGACTGCCCAGGGCATCAAGCACTTCCAGATAGAACGGGTTGTTCGTGGCCGCGGCTATGGCGCGGTGAAAGGCGAAGTCCGTCTTGCCGGTTGGATTGCCGGCAGCCATCAGGCGTCCGAATTCATTCCAGGCCTCCTGGATGGCCGCGACCTGGCTGGTGCTGTGGCGCTGCGCGGCAAGCCCCGCACTTTCAATCTCGATGCCCATACGCACTTCGAGCACGTTCAGGGCCACCGAAATCTTGTTCGAGCGTTCGCCGGCAATGGCGCTGAAGGCCGAGCTGGCCTGCGCCATAACGAAGACCCCAGCCCCCTGCCTGGGTTCGACCATGCCATCGGCCGCGAGTGCCGCGATGGCCTCGCGCACCACGGTGCGGCTGACCCCGAATTGCGCGGTAAGCTGGCTTTCGGTGGGAAGCTTCTCGCCGGGCCCGAACTCGCCCGAGCCGATGCGCTTGCGCAGCGCATCGACCACGATGGCGGCCAGCTTGGGCTTTCGAACCGGGTTTGCGACGTCCACCAGGGCCATCAGATCACCGGAACAGACTTGGCAGCCACAAGGACAGGGCCGGGATATAGGTGACCAGACCCAGCACCAGGATGCCGGCCAGATAGAAAGGCCAGACGCTGCGCATGGCCGCCCAGATGGAGATCTTGCCCACGGCCGCGGCGACGAATTGCACCGGCCCCAGCGGCGGGGTGTTGAGCCCAATGCCGAGGTTGAGAATCATGATCACCCCGAAATGCACCGGATCAACGCCGAAGCTGGTGACCATGGGCAGGAAGATCGGCGTCGTGATGATGATCAGCGGGCCCATATCCATGAAGGTGCCAAGCAGCAGCAGCAGCACATTGATCAGCAGCAGCACCATCAGCGGATCGCTGGTGAGCTGGCCCACCATTTCGGTCAGGATCGGCGCCACCCGGAGATAGGCCATCAACCAGCCGAATGAGGCCGCCGCACCAATGATGAACAGCACCATGGCGGTGGTCCGCACGGCGCCGGTGACGCAGTGGACGAAGTTCGACCAGTTCATGCTGCGATAGATCAGGAGCGTCACGAGGAATGCGTAGATGACCGCGATGCAGGAGCTTTCCGTGGCCGTGAAGATACCCGAGCGCACGCCGCCAAAGATGATGGCGATGAGCAACAGGCCGGGGATCGAAATGATGAAGTATTGCAGGGCCTTGGCAAAGCCCGGGAAAGGCTCGGTGGGATAGCCGCGCTTGCGGGCCACGACATAGGCGGTGACCATGAGCGCCAAGGCCAGCAACAGGCCCGGAATGACGCCGGCAGTGAAGAGATCGGCAATCGAAATGCGCCCGCCGCCGGACAGCGAATAGATGATCATATTGTGGCTGGGCGGCAGCAACAGGGCGATCAGCGCCGCCATCGAGGTCACGTTGACCGCATAGTCGGCCCCATAGCCGCGCGCCTTCATCTGCGGGATCATGATGCCGCCAACCGCCGCCGCCTCCGCCACGGCCGAGCCGGAAATACCGCCGAACAGGGTCGAGGCCACCACATTGACCTGTCCCAACCCGCCCCGGATATGTCCGACGACGGCGCCGGCGAAGGCGATTATGCGAGCGGCGATACCGCCACGCATCATCAGGTCGCCGGCAAAGATGAAGAAGGGGATGGCCAGCAGCGTAAAGGGCGAGACGCCGGAATTCAGCTGCTGAAACACCACCACGGGCGGGCGGCCCAGATAGACGATGGTGGCAAAGCTGGCGATGCCCAGAGAGAAGGCAATGGGGGTCCCCACGACCATCAGCAGGCCGAAGACACCAAAGAGAATCCAGTATTCCATTGCGATCAGGCCTCGGAAACAGTGTGGTCAGCGGCCTCGGCGTCCACTGGTTCGCCTGCAAGCCTGAGCGCCATGCGCTCGGCAATGAACAGGCAGATCAGCACGCCCGACACCACGATGGGAAGGTAGGTGAAGGTCTGCGGCAGGCCGAGAACGGGAATGCGCACGCTCCAGCCCCGAATGGCCAGCTCCAGTCCATACCAGACCATGCCAAAGGCAAAGGCGAAGATGGCAATGTCGCTGAAGCCGCGCAGCCAGGGCTTGGCCGCAGGGGGCATGACATAGAGCAGCACATCAAAGCCCATATGGAACTTCTCGCGCACGCCCACAGCCGCACCCAGGAAGATGAACCAGCTCATGATCATGATCGAGGCCCCCTCGGTCCAGGGCGGCGACGCGTTGACCACGTAGCGCATATAGACCTGGTAGGCGACCAAAATGGTCATGACCACAAGGCCGGTTCCGGCAAGCCACAAGGCGGCGGTCGATATCGCGCCAAAGACGCGGCTGATGGCCAGGAGCCCGTTCTTCATCGGCTCATTCTCCCAAGGAAAGTCTCCGGGCCGGCACGACAGCCGGCCCGGACATCAGCATCAGCCTTCGGTGGCCTGGATGCGGGCAACCAGATCCTGCAGCTTGGGATCGGTGACATACTTCTCATAGACCGGCTTCATCGCTTCGATGAACGGGGTCTTGTCGACTTCGTTGATCTGCACGCCGAGCGCTTCGACCGCAGCCTTGGACTCCACTTCCTTGGCGGCCCAGAGCTCACGCTGGTAGGCAACCGATTCCTTGGCGGCTTCGCGCATGGCCTGCTGGTCTTCCGGGCTCAGGCCGTCCCAGACGATCTTGGAGACCACCAGCACTTCGGGCACCATCAGGTGTTCATCCAGCGAATAGAACTGGGCCACCTCGGCATGGCCGGCGGTATCATAGCTGGGATAGTTGTTCTCGGCGCCATCGATCACGCCGGTCTGGATGCTCGAATAGACTTCGCCATAGGGCATCGGGGTGGCATTGCCGCCCAGGGCGCCGACCATGTCCACGAAGATATCGGAACCCATGACGCGGAACTTGAGGCCTTCCATGTCGGCCGGCGAAGAGATCGGCTTCTTGCTGTTGTAGAACGAACGCGCGCCGCCGTCGTAATAGGCCAGGGCAATGACATCCACGGCCTCGAAAGCGGCCAGGATTTCGTCGCCGATCGGACCATCCAGCACATTGTGGAAGTGCTCGGCAGAGCGGAAGATATAGGGCAGCTGCGTGACGGTGGCTTCGGGCACCTGCGTGCCAAAGGCGCCGATCGAGATGCGGTTGAGGTCAATCACACCGAACTGGGTCTGTTCGATCGTGTCAGCTTCCTGACCGAGCTGAGCGGAGTGGAACACTTCCACCGAGTAGCGGCCATCGGTCTTTTCCGAAAGCAGTTCACCGAACTTCTTGACGGCTTCGACCGTCGGATAGCCATCCGGGTGCGTGTCCGACGAGCGCAGTACGGTCTGGGCGCTGACTGCCGAAACCATAAGTGTAGACGCGACGACGGCAGCAGCCGCCATCTTAGGCAGATGAAACATGGTTGTCCTCCCAATGAGTTACAGGCAAGGGTTGGGCCGGCTCTACCGCCGCTGCCACCGATGCCGCAGATGCACGGACGAGATATTCTCCCCTGCTCTCAGGCGCCGCAGGCGTATGTGCAAGTGCCGGCAGACCTGATGCCAAACTTGTATGGAAGATGAATTTCCGTGTCAACACATCTTCCATACCAGAACTTATTCCGCCTCATAATATCAGTCAACATATGATTTTTCGTATGTTGTATGATGAATTTTCCGCCGGCTTCCGGATCAAAATAAAACCTCCCGGAACCGAGATTCCGGGAGGTTTTGATAGGAAAGTCGGTCCGAGCGGCCGGCGAACTAGATGTGGATAGCGCCATCACCCAAGGACAAGGCGGCCTCGCGAATGGCTTCGCTCAGCGTCGGATGCGCATGGGTGGTGCGCGCGAGATCTTCAGAAGCGCCGGAGAATTCCATCAGCGTCACCAGCTCATGGATCATCTCGCCGGCATTCTTGCCCACGATGTGCGCTCCCAGCACGCGGTCCGTCTCGACATCGGCGAGAATTTTGACAAAGCCCTGCGTCGCCAGCATCGCCTTGGCGCGGCCATTGGCGGTGAAGGGGAACTTGCCGATCTTGTAGTCTACGCCGTCTGCCTTGAGTTCATCCTCGGTCTTGCCGACCGAGGCGACTTCCGGATTGGTGTAGACGACTGCCGGGATGGCCGCATAGTTCACATGACCGGCCTGGCCAGCCAGGATTTCGGCCACGGCGATACCCTCGTCCTCGGCCTTGTGGGCCAGCATCGGGCCGGCGATCACGTCACCAATGGCATAAATGCCATCGACCGAACTCTTGTAGTGACCATCGACCCGCACACGGCCGCGCTCATCCAGGGCCACCCCGGCAATGTCGAGCCCGAGCCCCTCGGTATGCGGCTTGCGGCCGATGGCGACCAGCGCCACATCGGCCCCGAGTTCCTCGGCTTCGCCACCCTTGGCGGCCTCCACCTTGACCTTGAGCGAGCCGTCGTCCTGCTTTTCGATGCCGGCAACCTTGCTCGAAAGCTTGAACTCCATGCCCTGCTTTTGCAGCATGCGCTGGAACTGGCGGGCCACTTCGCTGTCCATGCCGGGCAGTATGCGATCGAGATACTCCACCACGGTGACCTGAGCCCCCAGACGCATCCAGACCGAACCCAGTTCCAAGCCGATCACGCCAGCGCCGATAACGACCAGCTTGTTGGGCACCTTTTCCAGATTCAGCGCGCCGGTCGAGGTGACGACCTGCTTCTCGTCGATCTCGATACCCGGCAGATTGGCCGAAACCGAACCTGTGGCGATGACGATATTCTTGGTGGCGATCTCGGTCTGGGCGCCGCTCTGCGGGGTCACCAGCACCTTGCCGGCGGCCGGGATCGAGCCGATGCCGCGGAACACAGTGATCTTGTTCTTCTTGAACAGGTAATCGACACCACCGACATTGGAGGCGACCGTCTCGCTCTTGTGGGTGAGCATCTGCTTGAGATTGAGCTGGGGCGCGGGAATATCGATACCCAGGGCCTTGAAGCCATGACCGGCTTCCTCGAATAGTTCGGAGGCATGCAGCAGCGCCTTGGACGGGATGCAGCCGATATTGAGGCAGGTGCCGCCAAGGGTCGCCCATTTCTCCACCACGGCCACCTTCATGCCCAGCTGCGCCGCGCGGATCGCGCAGACATAGCCGCCCGGGCCCGAGCCGATGATGGTAAGGTCGAATTGGTCTGCCATTGTTCTTGCCTCAGAGAATGATCAGCGTTGCTGCGCCAGTGCGACACGCACAGCCAGCGCCAGGAATGTAATGCCGGTGACCCGATTAAACCACCGGCCGAAGCGGTAAAAGCCCTGCCGCACCGAGGGGGTCGTAAAGAAGACCGAGACCAATGCAAACCAGGCAAAAAGCATTAATGCCATGCTGGCCACATAGATCACCTTGGCCTGCCCGGCTGTTTGCACCGATACAAGCGAGGTGAACAGGGCCAGGAAGAACAGCACGGCCTTTGGGTTGAGCAGATTGGTCAGGAACCCCAGCGCGAAGGCTGCCATGTCGCCCTTGCGAGCGGACGTCCCGTCGATCACCTCAGGCGGTTGTGGCGGCGGACTGCGCAAAGCGGAAACGGCCAGCCAAACCAGATAGGCGGCCCCGGCCCATTTGAGAATGTTGAACAGGAGCAGCGACTGCCCCACGATCACCCCGACCCCGAGCAGTGTATAGGTGCCGTGGACCAGGATGGAGGTGGCGATACCCGCCGAAGTCAGCAGCGCCTCACGCCGTCCGTGCACCACTGACTGGCGTAGCACCATGGCGAAATCGGCCCCCGGAATGACCGCATTGATGCCGAAGGCCAGCATCAGACCGGCAAATTCAAGCCAGTGAAATTCCATTGGTCGCCACCGCCGCGAAAATGTCGCGGTAACGGTTACACCAGCAGCACGCCAGGGGCAACGCAGCGCAACACATGTCCCCCTGCCCTATGGGCATGGGTGCTAGCCGTAGCCAAGATAACTTTGGAGAACGCTGGGCAAGCCCCCCACCCTAGTTTTGCTACGGCCTTCGGCCTAGCGACGCTACCCTCCCCACAAGGGGGAGGGAGACGATGAACACAGCCGCTTCGGTCTTTTGCATCCCTCCCCTTGATGGGGAGGGACCGAGGGTGGGGTGGGCGGCAAACGTCGAACTTGGAATGATTCCGGGGCTAAAACGCCACGCCGAAAAACATAAGCACCAGTCCGAGAAACGAGATCGTCCAGATCAGCGAACGCATTTGTGGGATGTCGATGAAATAGGCCGGCAGATAGACCCAGCGGGCCCAGAACCAGACTTGCCCACCCCATTGGGTCAGGGCATCGGAACGGCCGGCCAGTTCAGTGGCAACGGCAAGCGCAATGAAAACACCATAGGTTTCAAGGAAGTTGCTCAGTGCCCTCTGGCCACGCACCGTCCACTTATTGGGTGGGCGCTCGTGGTCGCGTTGGCTATTGGCGTGTTCAAGACCATAGTCGATGCGATAAAGTGTCAGCTGCACGCCAAGATAGGCAAAGGCCAGCGCAGTGCTCCAGATGAGCAGGGTCAGTTCAACGCTCACGAAATACTCCTTTGCCCCGGACAACGCGGCAGCGCGCCCATCGGATCAACCGGAAAGGGCAGACTGGCAGGTCTCAGAGCAATCGGGCTGGGTCAGGAGGCCGAAATCTCCTGCGCGCGCTTGAGCACGCCGGGGAGTTGTTGATCAATGTCCAGCGCGCCACTCACCACCTGTTCGAGAAAGGCGCGACAGAACACCCCTTTGTCCGGCGACTGGTTGTAAGCTGTCATGATCTGGGTGCCGCCATAAGTCTCGGCGGTCTTGACCTCGGCCTCCGAACCGCCGCCCAGCCGCGCGATCACCCTGTCGGCCAGGTCCAGATAGCTGACATTGCGCAGATACCAATTGGCAGCGGCATCCTGGTAGGCGGTGTCGAGCCCGGTGGTTTCATAGCAATGGGTCGTCATCACCTCCACGATCGCCTTCGAGCCGTGAAAGGCCATGAGTTCGCCTACGAGTGCCGTATCGGCTGTGTCCTGTGCCAAGGCCGGCAAGGCCGGCAAGGCCAGCATCGACAGGCCCACACCCGCAACCAGTTTCACTCGCAACACGAAACTCTCCTGAACCAGAACGAGACCAGCGCCCACGCACCGCAGCGTATCAGGGCCAATTGCTAACGGAATCTTACCGGCCGGCCGCGCTCCACACACCAATTGGTGAGGCACGAAAAAGGCCCGTCGAAGCGGGCCTTTCAATCGCAGAACTGTGGCCAGAATTAGAGGTCCAGCACCAGACGCTCGGGGGCCTCGAGGCTTTCCTTGACGCGAACAAGGAAGGTCACCGCTTCCTTGCCGTCGACAATGCGGTGATCATAGCTCAGCGCCAGATACATCATCGGCCGGACCACGATCTGGCCGCCAACCACGACCGGGCGCTCCTGGATCTTGTGCATGCCCAGAATGCCCGACTGCGGAGCATTGAGGATCGGGGTCGACATCAGCGAGCCATAGACACCGCCATTGGAGATGGTGAAGGTGCCGCCCTGCATGTCGGCCATGGAGAGCTGGCCGTCGCGGGCCTTCTTGCCGAGATTGCCGATTTCCTTCTCGATCTCGGCAATGCTCATCTGGTCGGCATTGCGCACGACCGGCACCACCAGGCCCTTATCGGTGCCAACGGCCACGCCGATATGGGCATACTGCTTGTAGATCAGGTCATCGCCATCGATCTCGGCATTGACCGCCGGGATTTCCTTGAGCGCGTGGACCACGGCCTTGGTGAAGAAGCCCATGAAGCCCAGCTTGACGCCGTGCTTCTTCTCGAACAGCTCCTTGTACTGATTGCGCAGATCCATCACCGGCTTCATGTCCACCTCGTTGAAGGTGGTCAGCATGGCAGCGGTGTTCTGCGCGTCCTTCAAACGCCGGGCGATAGTCTGGCGCAGTCGGGTCATCTTGACCCGCTCTTCACGCTCGGCATCGTCAGCGGCAACAGGAGCCCGCGGCGCGGCAGGCTTGGCGGCCGGAGCTGATGCCGGGGCGGCCTGCGCTACCGAAGGAGCAGCGGCCTGGGCCGGGCGGGCAAGAGCCGACAACACGTCTTCCTTGAGCACCTGGCCGGCCTTGCCCGAGCCCGCGATATTGTTGGCATCCAGGCCCTTTTCGTTGATCAGCTTCTGCGCAGAAGGGGCCGGGGCCCGATCCGTCGCCGTCACCGGCTTGGGGGCGGGCTCTTCCTGGATCTGTTCCGGGCCCGCGGCATTATTGGCCGGGGTCTCGGTCTTGGGCTCGCTCGGGGCAGCAGCGGGGGCCGAGGCAGCGGCACCCGAACCGGCGGCGATGGCGCCCAGAAGCGCACCGACATCGACGGTGTCGCCGGGCTGGGCGGCAATCGCTTCGAGCACGCCGGCGGCCGGCGCCGGCACCTCGATGGTGACCTTGTCGGTTTCCAGTTCCACCACAGGCTCATCGGCGGAGACGGCGTCGCCAACCTTCTTGAACCACTGGCCGATGGTGGCCTCGGTAACGCTTTCACCCAGGGTCGGGACGCGGATTTCTGTCGACATTGAGAATTGTCCTTCTAGATCGGGTTACTGCGCGAACGCGTCGTCGAGGAATGCCTGAAGCTGAGCCAGATGCGTACGCATCAGGCCGGTCGCCGGCGAGGCAGCGGCCGGACGGCCCACATAGCGGACACGTTCGCCGCCACGCCCCATCTGGTCGAATACCCACTCGACATAGGGCTGGATGAATGCCCAGGCGCCCATATTGCGCGGCTCTTCCTGGCACCAGACCACATCGGCATTGGGGAAACGGCTCAATTCGTCCAGCACGGCCTTGGCCGGGAACGGATAGAGCTGCTCGACACGCAGCAGATAGACATCGTTGATGCCTTTCTTCTCACGGTCTTCGAGCAGGTCGTAATAGACCTTGCCGGTGCACAGCACCACGCGGCGGATCTTGTCGTCGCTGGCCAGCTTGATCGTGGTCTTGGGCGCGCCGGGTGCTTCCGCATCGTCCCAGAGCAGGCGATGGAAGCAGGAATCCGGTCCCATTTCCACCAGACCCGAAACGGCGCGCTTGTGGCGCAGCAGGCTCTTGGGGGTCATCAGGATCAACGGCTTGCGGAAGTCGCGCTTGAGCTGCCGGCGCAGCACATGGAAGTAGTTGGCCGGCGTCGTGCAGTTGGCGACCTGCATATTGTCTTCTGCACAAAGCTGCAGGAAGCGCTCCGGACGGGCCGAAGAGTGCTCGGGGCCCTGGCCTTCATAGCCATGCGGAAGAAGCATCACCAGGCCCGACATGCGGAACCACTTGCGCTCACCCGAGGAGATGAACTGGTCGATGACGACCTGAGCACCATTCACGAAATCGCCAAACTGGGCTTCCCATAGCGTCAGCGCCTTGGGCTCGGCCAGGCTGTAGCCATACTCAAAGCCCAACACCGCCTCTTCAGACAGCATCGAGTTGATGACTTCGTAGCGGGCCTGCTCCGGATCGAGATTGTTGAGCGGCGTATAGGTCTTGGCTTCGACTTCCTGGTCGTTGAGCACCGAATGGCGCTGGCTGAAGGTGCCGCGCTCGCAGTCCTGGCCGGACAGGCGCACGGGGTGTCCCTCGGTCACCAGCGTGCCGAAAGCCAGCGCCTCGGCCGTGGCCCAGTCAATGCCTTCACCGGCCTCGATCGCCTTGAGGCGATTGTCCATGAAGCGCTTCACCGTCTTGTGGACGTTGAAGTCCTCCGGCACCCGGGTCAGCCTGGTGCCGATATCGACCAGCTTGTCGACGGCAACACCGGTTTCACCACGGCGCGGACCTTCGTCCTCGGCCGGCTTGAAGCTTTTCCACTGGCCATCAAGCCAATCCGCCTTGTTCGGGCGATAGTCCTGGCCCGACTCAAACTCGGCCTCCAGATGCGCCTTCCAGTCGGCCTTGAGCTTTTCGACATCGGCCTGGGTGACCAGACCTTCACCGATCAGCTTCTCCGAATAAAGCTCAAGCGTGGTCTTGTGGCCACGGATCTTGGCGTACATCGTGGGCTGGGTGAAGCTGGGCTCATCGCCCTCATTATGGCCGTAGCGGCGATAGCAGAACATGTCGATGACGACAGGGCGGCCGAACTTCTGGCGGAACTCAACGGCCACCTTGGCGGCGAAGACCACAGCCTCGGGATCATCGCCATTCACATGCAGCACCGGCGCCTCGATCATCTTGGCGACGTCGGTTGGATATGGCGAGGAGCGCGAATACATCGGGCTGGTGGTGAAGCCGATCTGGTTGTTGATCACGAAGTGGATCGACCCGCCCGTGCGGTGACCCTTCAGGCCGGACAGCCCAAGGCATTCCGCAATGACGCCCTGCCCGGCAAAAGCCGCATCGCCATGAATGAGAAGCGGCAGCACCATGGAGCGGTCCGGCTTGCCATCGGCGATGTTCACCAGCTTGCCATCCGGGGCAATGTGCTGATCCTGCTTGGCGCGCGACTTGCCCAGCACCACGGGATCAACGATTTCCAGATGGGAGGGGTTTGCCGTCAGCGACAGGTGCACCTTGTTGCCATCGAAATCGCGGTCAGACGAAGCACCCAGATGGTACTTCACGTCGCCCGAACCCTCGACATCGTCTGGGTAGAATGCGCCGCCCTTGAACTCGTGGAACAGCGCGCGGTGCGGCTTCTGCATCACCTGGGTGAGGACATTCAGACGCCCGCGGTGCGCCATGCCCAGGACGATATCCTTGATGCCCAGCGCGCCGCCGCGCTTGATGATCTGTTCGAGCGCCGGAATGGTGGCTTCACCACCATCAAGGCCGAAACGCTTGGTGCCGGTATATTTGACGTCGAGGAACTTTTCGAAGCCCTCGGCCTCGACCAGCTTGCTCAGGATCGCCTTCTTGCCTTCGGGGGTGAAGGTGATTTCCTTGTCCGGTCCCTCGATGCGCTCCTGGATCCACTGCTTGGCTTCGGGATCCGAGATATGCATGAACTCGATGCCCAGCGTGCCGCAATAGGTGCGCTTGAGGATCGCCAGCATCTCGGGAATGGTGGCGTATTCGAGCCCCAGATAGTTGTCGATGAAGATCTTGCGGCTATAGTCCGCGTCGGTGAAGCCATAGCTCTTGGGATCGAGCTCGGGCGCCGGTTCGTCGGTCTTGAGCTTGAGCGGATCGAGATCGGCATGCAGATGCCCGCGCATGCGATAGGCGCGGATCATCATGATGGCGCGGATGGAGTCGCGCGTGGCCTGCAGCACATCGGTGGCGCTCGGCGCCGGCTTGCCCTCGGCGGCGGCCTGCTTGGCCACGGCCTTCTCGACCTTGAGGGCCGCCTGCCCCCAATCGCCGTCCAGCGCGCTGACCAGCTCACCGCCTTCGGCCTGCGGCCAATCCTTGCGGCCCCAGCTGGGTCCGTCGGCATTTTTCTTGGCCTCGGCCTGACTGTCGTCGAGCCGGGAGAAGAAGCTCGACCAGGTCGGATCGACGCTGGAAGGATCGGTTTTGAAGCGGGAATAGAGTTGTTCGATGTAGTCGGCGTTCCCCCCATAGAGGAACGAG
>Ga0207814_100096_pt1 | contig 84289 bp, 91 predicted proteins | sample TtaePargueraPR_7_FD_187755 | JGI IMG/M metagenome (GOLD analysis project Ga0207814, IMG submission 187755) | Aerobic enrichment media microbial communities from Bioluminiscent Bay, La Parguera, Puerto Rico - Tt and P1 (2) (SPAdes) | ecosystem: Environmental > Aquatic > Marine > Unclassified ... | reverse complement strand
GTTGATGGTCTTGGCGTAGCAGCCGCCTTCCATATTGAACACGCCGCCCTTGGCCCAGCCGTGCTCGTCGTCGCCGATCAGGTAGCGCTCCGGGTCCGCAGACAGGGTGGTCTTGCCGGTACCGGACAGGCCGAAGAACAGGCACACATCGCCGTCCTTGCCCACGTTCGCCGCGCAGTGCATCGGCATCACGTCTTTCTCCGGCAGCAGGAAGTTCTGCACCGAGAACATGGCCTTCTTCATCTCACCGGCGTAGCGCATGCCCGCCAGCAGCACCTTGCGCTGGGCAAAGTTGATGATCACACAGCCCTCGGAGTTGGTGCCGTCGCGGGACGGATCGCACTCGAAGTTGGCCGCGTGCAGGATGCGCCACTCTTCCTTGCCCTTGGGGTTGTACTTTTCCGCGCGGATAAACATGTTGCGGCCGAACAGGTTGTGCCAGGCGGTCTGGGTGGTGACTTTCACGGGGATATAGTGGTCTTCGTCCTGGCCCACGTGCAGCTGCTGTACGAAGCTGTCGTGGCTGGCGACGAAGTCCTCGACGCGCGCCCACAGGGCGTCGAACTTTTCTGCGGGGAAGGGCCGGTTCACGCTGCCCCACTCGATGCTGTCGGCGGTGGAGGCTTCTTCCACCACGAAACGGTCCGCAGGAGAACGGCCGGTGCGGGCGCCGGTTACCGCCAGCAGAGCACCAGTGTGGGTGAGGTGACCTTCGCCGCGCTGCAGCGCCTGCTCGACCAGTTGTGCTGCGGAAAGGTTGGAGAACGCCTGCACCGTCTCGTTTTGCTGTGCCATTCGCTTATTACCCATGAAAGTTGTATCACTGAAATAAATAGTAGGGGGCGCCGGCCGTTCTCGCGACATGCTCCCGCGAGCAAATACGCGACCAGGCTGGCTGGCGGGCGCATTATGGCAAACTTCAAATTCGGTTCACAGGAAAAAGCGTATAAATTTTGATCTAAAACGGCCTTCGCAGAGAAAAAAATCACGAAAATTTATTCAAAACGATGATGTAGTTTTTTTACTTCATAATTTTGGGGAATATTGGGTGTTCTGTAGTTTTTACTACAGTTGTGGCGCGACTTGAGTGGCGGCGAGCCGGGGGCTGAATTTAGGGAGGCTGGAAACAAAAGCGCGCTAGCTGATAGTCCAGGTGGCGCGTCCGAGAGGTGGGTATTCGTTCGAGGTTGGGGCAAAGACTCCGGTACCCGGTATAACTTTGTGAGACCTTCACCGCCATGGATGGCGGTGCAGAGCCCCCAGGGATGGGTCTACGGCGTGTCTCACAAAGTTATACCGGGTACCGGAGTCGCCACCGAGCTCTACTCAGTGCAAAGTATGGGGCGGTGCATTGAAGAGCTCTTCGATCTTGTCGCGGTCAAAGTGGTAGGTGCGGTTGCAGAACTGGCAGTCCGCGGTGATCTCGCCGCCCTGCTCTTCCAGCAATTGATACACGTCTTCCGGCCCCATGGCGATCAGCGCGCGGGCGCTGCGCTCCGCGGAACAGCTGCACTTGAAGCGGATATTCGCGGTGCCCAGGCTCGCCGGCTCCAGCTGGTGGAACAGTCGCACCAGCAGCTCGTCGTGGGGCAGGTTGTGCAGCTCCTCGGCGGTGACCGTCGAGGCCAGGTGTACCCCGGTCTCCCACGCATCCTCATTCTCCGCCGCGCTGGCCGCATTGTTGCCCGGCAGCACCTGCAGCATGATGCCACCCACGGTGTCATCGCTGGACTCGATCCAGAAACGCGTCTTCAGCTGCTCTGACTGGGTAAAGTAATCCTCCAGGCACTCCGCCAGGGTGTCCTTCTCCAGCGGCACGATACCCTGATAGCGCTCGCCCTCTTGCGGGTCCACCGTAATCACCAGCGCGCCGCGGTTGCCCACCAGCTCGCGCAGGGTCGCGCCATCCTTGATCTCGGCGCCTTCCGCCACCCGCGCCAGCCCGCGCACATCGCTGTGGTGGGTGCATTCCGCCACCAGCAGCGGCACATCGCCCTCGCCCCGCGCCTGCAGCATCAGGATGCCCTCAAACTTGAGCGTGGTGGACAGCAGGCAGGCGGCGGCGAGGAATTCCCCCAGCAGATGCTTGACCGGCAGCGGCAGCGCATTGTGCTCCAGCACCTCCCGGTAGGCATCCGTCAGCGTGACCAGTTGGCCGCGAATATCGTGCTTGGAGAAAATGAAGCGTTCCAACTGGTCCGACATGAGAGACTGCCTCGCTGACTATCGGTGGGGGATTGAGGGGTGGCGATTCTAACAGGCTGCCGAAAAACCTGAAGCGCCGGGATACGATGACCCACTAGGATAGTGACCGCAGGCCCTCAACCGCAGTACTGGCGAATCTGCGCTTCCAGCTTTTCCGCCTCGATCACCCGCTGGCGCTCGCTGATGGTGGATTCATTGCCCTGCTCGTCCACAAAGTACACCGGGCCCTTGAGAATCTTGAGCTCCTTGCGCGCCCGGGCGCAGGCGATCTGCTGCTGGCGGCGGGCCTTCGACTGCTCGGACTGCTTGCGCGCCACATAGTCGCGTTCGAGCTGGTCGGCGCGGCGGCTGTCCGGGAAGTCCTGCTGGCGGGTAGAGTCGGCACTGTTGACCGGCTTCAGCTTGCCCTCCAGTGACTCCGCCCTGGCCTCCATCGGCGGCCGGTCGCCAAAATGCACCTTGCCATCCGCGTCCACCCAGCGGTACAGCTCGCCCCCGCTGGCGTGCATTGCCAGCAGGGCACAGCTAATGGAAGCCAGCCCAATCAGTCTGTTCAACATCCGTGTCTCTCCCCCAAAAATGTGCCGATGGCGGTTACTGAACCTGCCCCAGTTCTTCCTGAGCTTCCCGTTCCGCCAGGGTGCTGAACAGCCCCTGTGAGTGGCGCTCGGGGATCTGGTAGGTCTGCAGGATAACGGGCTGCTGTTCACCGGCGGCTGCCGCATCCAGCACCATGCGGTAGCCGGCACTGTCTTTCAGCTCCACAAAGCCTTCCTGGGACCCTTCCATCAGTTGCGCAAACTGCTGGAAGTCATGGATCTTCTGGCCGTTGACCGATTCGATGATCCAGTTTTTCCAGTCGTGATAACCGAGGTTTACCGGCGCCGGCAGCACCTTGAGCGCCACCACCAGTTCCTGCTGGTCCGGGCTGGACCACTGGTTGCGCGCGTAGAGGTATTCGATAGGTGCCTTGGAGTGCCAGTTGCTGCCCCAGCGCTTGATCAGGTTCATATTCAGCGGCACAAACACCACGCCACCGTAGATGTAGTAGCGCGGGCGCTGGTCGAACTTCTCACCCTGCACCAGCGAGCGCGACGGCGGTGTCGCCGCCAGTGTGATTTCCGCCTCCAGGATCTCGCCAGCGCGGGCGATGCGCACCGGCAGCTTGTCGCCCACATGGTACTTGTCGACCGCATAGTGGTAATTGGTGCGCTGGTTCTCGCGCCATTCGATGGTGCGGTCGGCGGCGATATCATACCCGTCCACCTGCAGCAGCACGTCCCCGGGCTGCAGCACCTGTGCCGCCGGCGCGTCTTCAAATACCCGCACCACCAACGCGCCCTCCTGGTCCTCGGCGAGGCCCGCGGCGGACTTCATCGATGGGCTCTCCAGGCTCTGGGTGACAGCGCCCAACTCGGGGAAGCCCTGGTGCACGCCGTCTGTGGCATCTTCCAGCACGTGGCTGATCACGCTCGGCGGCACAAAATAGCCGAGATTCTCTGCGCCCTTGCTGTGATTGGTCTGCATGGCGACACCGACGATACGCCCGTCAGAGATCACCGGCCCGCCGCTGTTGCCGGGATTGATGGCGGCATCGATCTGCCCGGCCATGAGGTAGCTTTCGGCGTGGGCGTAGTACTGGTGCTCCACGCGGGACAATACGCCGCGGGTGATGGACAGGGACTTGCCGCCAATGGGGTAGCCGTAGACGGTCACTTCTTCCTGCAGGTCCGGCAGTTTGCCGAGGGCCAGCGGGCGGGTGTCGTCGAAGAAGCTGTCGTCTTCCACGGTGAGCAGGGCGAGGTCGGCGTCGTGGGAGACGAATTTGACCCGTGCGCGAAACTTCTCTGCATCGCCGTGGCGCTGTACCTGGATAAAGCTGCCGTTAGCGATGACGTGGGCGTTGGTGAGTATCTGCTGGCCTTTGATCACGGCGCCGGAGCCGGACAGCTGCTGGGCGTTGAGCAGTGCCCAGGGGTTGAAGTAGTCGGGGGCGGCGGCGGTGGTGTAGATCTTGATGATGGAGCGCTTGAGCTGCTCCCGCTCGCGGTTGTCGGCACTGGCGGCCTGGGAGAAACAGAAAATCAGCAGGCACAGGGTCAGCAGGTGTTTCATTGCGGCTTCTTGGTTATTCGTTGATTTCGGGCAGTTTAGCACTTTGGCGGGTTTGTGCTCTGCTGGCCGGTTGTGGTGTTCGTCCTTTCGGAGCTATGTGGCGGCCGGTCGTCGGGTACAGGTTTTCAGGACCGCTACAAGTACATCCCTGTAAGCTGCGTGAGCGACGTCCCTGTCGCTCACGCTCCTGAAAACCTGTACCCGACGACCGGCCTTCGAATTTGACTACTGTACTTCGTAGCTCTGCACCCCAATTCGGCCCTGAGATTTGCCAAGGGCAGGGACTAGTCAGTCCTGCGATTCCCGCAGGAACCGGTGAATCTGCCGGCGCTGTTTCTTGTTCGGGCGCTCGTGGGAGATGGCCGCGTTGTTGGCCTTGCGGTCGGCGGCGAACTGCTCGCGTTTGGCGATGCTCTCCTCGGTTTCCCGGTACAGCGTCTGCGCGATATCCGCGCCGCGGCGCTGATCGGAGAGGGCGATGACTTCCACCACTTTTTCATCCCAGCCCTGGCGAATGGTCAGCTGGGTGCCGGTGGTGATTTCCTTGCTGGCTTTTACCCGCTGGCCTTCCGCATGCACCTTGCCGCCTTCGATGGCCTGTTTGGCCAGGCTGCGGGTTTTGAAGAAGCGTGCGGCCCAGAGCCATTTGTCGATACGTACTTTTTCCATTAAATCTGTCTGAAAACTACTTAAAGCTACAAAGTAAAAATATGCAATGCAAAGGTGGAGTACCGGGTACGGGTTTTCAGGAGCGTCGCAAACAGGATGTTTGCGCCGCAGCGCCCAGGGATGGGTTCACAGCGGTCCTGAAAACCCGTACCCGGTGCTCTGCCGCCCCAGCCGGTTGAAGCGGAGCACGCTGTAGGATTTAGGGTGCCTCGGAACCCAAAATCTCATCGAAATCGTGAATCGCCGGAAACTCGGTAATCTCTCGCGCGGGGTTCTTGCTGTCTGGCTGGCGGATGCACAGCAGGTGTTCGATGCCGTATTCCCGCGCCGCACCCAGCACATGCAGGTTGTCATCCACAAACAGCGTGCGCGACGGGTCGAAGGGCTGGCGCTCCTGGAGCGAGTGCCAGAACAGCGTGCTTTCTTTCGCGTGCCCCAGATCGTGCGACGAGATGATCTCATCCAGCCACTGATCGATACCGGTGATCTCCAGCTTGTGACTCAGGCCATCCGGATGCGCATTGGTAACCAGCAGGGCACGTTTTTTCATGGTGCGCAGGCTGCGCAGGAAATTATCCGTGTGCGGGCGCAGCGCAATGCGATCCTCGATCTCCCGGTAAATCGCCTGCACATCCAGCTTCAGCACATCCGACCAGTAGTGCAGACAGTACCAGTCCAGAGTGCCTCGCAACTCATCGGTCATCCGGATCACCAGCGCCTGTGCCTCCGCCACCGGAATACCGTTGGCCTCCGCGTAGCGCTGGGGTAGATGCTCCATCCAGAAATGATTGTCGTAGTGCAGATCCAGCAGGGTGCCGTCCATATCCAGCAGCACCGTATCGATCCGGCTCCAGTCCAGCATAACTCTATCCACTTACCGCCCTGAGTGGGCAGCTGTACAAAAAAACGTCGGTCATTATGCCCCTAAGCCCGGCGAACCGCCAACTCCGCCCGGATCAGGCCCGTCACCAGCAGCGCCTGGGCCCCGTAATAGGTCAGCATGATCCAGGTACCCGACCCGGGCACCGGCCCCACGAAGCGGCTGATGGCAATCAGTGCATCCGACACCATAAACGTCACTGCGCCCGCGAACAGCAGCGAGGAACCGCTGCGGTGGGCCGCCGCCGACAGCGCCATGAATACGATCGCCACAATGTAGAACACCACCGGCAGCGCCAGCGCACCGGCGCCGGGAAGCACCTGCCGCGCCAGCAGCAACGCCGCCAGCACGATGGCCACCCCGCGCAGGGCAAAGCGCCGGCTGCCAAACTCCGCCGCGCGCAGGAAGTTGCCCGCATAGGTCAACTGTGCCAACAGAAACGCGCCGAGGCCGAAGATAAAGTGATTGTCGAACGGAATCGCCAGCAGCACATCGCCGGTGGCGGAAAAGACCAGCGCGGCAATCGCCAGCGTACGACCGGTGCCGTTCAGGTGCGTCGCCGCGAGCCACATCAGGGCGAGGATCGGCACAATTTTCAGTGCCGCCATCCACAGGGCTTCCACCCCGGAGGCATCCAGCGCCATATACAGAATGCTGCCCAGTACAAACAGGGCTGTGGGGGCGGCATACGTCGAAGAGGGGGCGGCCTCGGCGGTCATCGCTTGATCGGGCATGGCAGTCTCCGGTTTCATTTTTATTGTGTCTTTTTTTATCTTTGCAAATCTTGCGAGTATTCTTGCGCGAGTATTCGTCAAAGCGGCTGGCGGTTCAATCCACTGGTGCGCCAACACGCGAGATTCCCGCATACATCCCCCTCAAGGAGTGACAGATGAAGGCCAACAACATTCTCGAAACCATCGGCAACACCCCCCACGTGCGGCTGAACAACCTGTTCCGCGACGATATCGAAGTGTGGATGAAGGTCGAGCGTTTCAATCCCGGCAGCAGCATCAAGGACCGGATTGCCCTGGGCATGATCGAGGATGCCGAAGCCAGCGGCGCCCTCAAGCCCGGTGGCGTCATCGTCGAGCCCACCTCCGGCAACACCGGTATCGGCCTTGCCATGGTGGCGGCGGTGAAGGGGTACCGGTTGATCCTCACCATGCCGGAATCCATGTCCGTCGAGCGGCGCAAGATCATGAAAGCCCTGGGGGCCGAGTTGGTGCTCACTCCCAAGGAAAATGGCATGCCCGGGGCCATCGCCAAGGCCGAGGAGATTCTCGCCGAGCACGACAACAGCTGGATGCCCCAGCAGTTCACCAACCCGGCTAACGTCACCGCGCACAGAAACACCACTGCCAGGGAGATATTCGCCGACTTCCCTGAAGGACTCGATTACCTGATCACCGGGGTCGGTACCGGCGGTCATATCACCGGTTGTGGCGAGGTGCTGAAAGAATCCATGAAAGACCTCAAGGTGTTTGCGGTGGAGCCGGAAAAGTCCCAGGTCATCGCCGGCAAGGAAAAAGGCATGCACCGCCTGCAGGGCATCGGCGCCGGCTTTGTTCCGGAAGTGCTGAATAAAGAGATACTCGACGGCACCATCCCGGTCAGCGAGGAGGACAGTTTCGACATGGCGCGCCAGTGTGCGCTGAAGGAAGGAATATTTGTCGGCATCTCCTCCGGCGCCTCCCTTGCCGCGCTGAAGCAGCGGGAGCAGGACCTGGCACCGGGCAGTCGCGTGCTGGTGTTCAGCTACGATACCGGCGAGCGCTATCTGTCCATCGACGATCTGTTCACCGCCTGATCCGGCACGTGCGGTCGCGGCAGGATAGAACCACAAATCCCGCCGCAGGCCGCGTATAATCCCCGCTACAGAAACATCAGAATACTTTTCAGAAGCACATTGGGGGATTCATGGATAACGTAGTAAGCAGGGAACTGCTGGATCAGGTCATTGCCACTTCCGTGGCGGCGGGCGAGGCCATACTGGAGGTCTACAACGCCAGCGGCGATATCGAGGTCGACACCAAGTCCGATGACTCCCCGGTTACCGCAGCGGATCTGGCCGCCCACAAGATTCTGGCCCCGGCCCTGGCGAAGCTACTGGACGGTGTGCCGGTGCTGTCCGAAGAGGGTGAAATGCCCTCGTTTGAGGAGCGCGGCAAGTGGCAGCGCTACTGGATCATCGATCCGCTGGATGGCACCAAGGAATTCATCCGCCGCAATGGCGAGTTCACCGTGAACGTGGCGCTGATCGAAAACGGCGAGCCGGTACTGGGGGTGGTACATGTGCCGGTGCTGGATATCACCTACGCCGGTGCCAAAGCCCTCGGTGCACTCAAGCGCGACAGCGCCGGTGAAACCCCGATCTCCGTGCGCGCCATGCGCCCGCGCCTGGACACAAAACAGCCCATCGAAGTGGTCGCCAGCCGCAGTCACGGTGCCGGCGCGGTGGACGAACTCCTGTCCCGTATCGAGGGCAGCCTGGGCGAAACCGGCCTCAAGAATATGGGCAGCTCCCTGAAGCTGTGCCTGGTGGCCGAGGGCGCCGCCGACCTGTACCCGCGCCTGGCACCCACCTGTGAGTGGGATACCGCAGCGGCCCAGGCGGTGGTCGAAGCGGCCGGTGGTGTGGTGGTGGACGACAAGTTCGAGCTACTGCGTTACAACCAGAAAGAGGCGCTGCTGAATCCCTTCTTCTACGTGATCGGCGACCGCGACTTTGACTGGAAGAACCTGTTGCTGGGCTAGGCACGGCTTCAGTCCCGGCAAATTTCCTGTACTGGTCTAGGCTTAACGTTATGTCCCGGTCGTCGTGTGGTTTTTGACGACGGCCGGCTCCGTCCATTTGAGGGAATGGGGAGGCAACGCCTATGACCAGTGTCCGCAGCGCAACCGGGTGCTCGCGCGTCAATTCACACGTCAATATCAGCGAAGTGGAAACGCGCCACCTGCGCCACCGCCTGCAAATCGAGATCACCTGGCTTTCCCGGCAGATGCAGGATCTGCAGGGCGCCGATGAAGCCCCGGACCTTTCCCTGATTCAGACCTACCGGGAAATGATTTTTTCCCGCCGCGCCCTGCTCGGGCGAATTCCCCGCTAACAGCTGCCCGCCGGGATCCCTTCGCGCGGACCACTATTCGCCAGTACGCACTGCCATTTTTTCCGCGCCGCGCCGGTTGCTGCACTGGTGGCTGTTCTAACCGGTGCGGTATTTCCCGGTATTTTTCCCGCGCGGGCCGCAGCCTATTTTCCTGCGTCGCTAAAATATTTTACTTGCCTAGAATTTTGTTCACGTTCCGGCAATTGGGTCTACGCTTGGTGGGATAAAAGCCAACTTGAATGAGAAATTCCCATGCGTTACCCGGTCGTGGTCCACAACATCGAATTTGCCGGTTACGGTGCCATAGCGCCGGACCTTCCCCACTGCCATTGCCATGGTGAGACTCTCGAAGGCGCACTGCAAAAAATGGCGGAAACCATCGCCGACCGCTTAGAAGAACTACAGGCCGCCGGCGATCCACCGCCAGAGGCCGGCGAGCTCGACCTGCTGCGTAAAAATCCCGCCTTTGCCGGCGGTGTGTGGGCGATCATCGATATCGAGCAAAACGTGCTGAGCCCTAAGTCCTGAGCGCACGGCACCGCTGGCAATCCCTGACGAACAAACCACGACGCTTGAGAAACGCTTAACAATCCATTCGAGAAAACGCATTCAAAAAACCAAGGACGGTGACAATGAAAGGTCTGGTATTCCTTCTGGCCCTGTTCGCATCCAGCGCGGCACTGGCCCAGTGGAACAATCCCATCGATGGCTACTGCAACGGCGAGTATCGCATCGTTGGCACGCTGGGGCTCGGCGTCGGCGAGCTACAGATCAATGACGAACAGGACTTTGCCGGCTACGCCAGTATTGGCGTGACACCGGCGGCCGGTGTATGGCAGGTCGAGTTGCGCTACACCGGCTTTGACGACGGCAGTGTCTCTGCGGATCAATGGGGCATCGGCGCCAAGGTCGACTTCACCATGACCTGTGATGTGCAATGCCTCTACTGGATGGTGGGCTGGAACTACGGCAATTTCGATATCGATACCGTGGAAAAACACGATGTCCTGTATGTGGTGAACGACGACACCGACGACAATTACTGGAATGCCGGTGTCGGTTACCGCTACCAGTGGACTCAGGATTTCGACACCTCCATCGAGTACAACTACAACGATGTGGATGCGCGCTATCACTTCTTTGATGGCGTGGAGGATAAACGGCTAAAGCTCGGTCACATGCGCACACTCACGTTTAACTTCGCCTATCGCTTCTGAGAATCTAGAGCCGGCCGCTGCGTTTCAGCTGCCAGTAAGTTTCCACCAGCGACATATGCATGTGCGACGGCAGCGCGTCTGCGAGAATGGTATTGCGGGCGCGTAGTTGCTGCAGCAAGCGCTCGCGACGCGCCACAAAATCCCTTCCCGCGCCGTTCAGCAGCGCATCTTCAAAATCTGCCACAGGTTTTTCCAGCAGTTCATCCAGCGCCCGTTCACGCAGGCACGCCACCATCACCAGATGGTGACGGGACAGCTGCTGAACCGCGGCGGTCAGGTCTTCGTTGTCTTCATCGCGCACATTGGTCAGCAGGATCACCAGCGCGCGCCGTTGCTGGCGCGCCAGCAGTTGCTCGGCGGCGGCGGTGTAGTCGCTGTGGGCAGTGCCCGAGTGCAGGTCGTAGACGTGGTTCAGCAGCAGGTTGATGCCGCCCTCGCCTTTTACCGGCGGCAGGCGGCTGTGGCTGCCGGCAAAACACTGCAGGCCCACCGCGTCACCTTGGCGTATGGCCACATACGCCGACAGCAGCAGTGCGTTGAGGGCGTGGTCGAAATGACTCAGGTCGCCGTCGCGGGTGCGCATGCGCCGTCCGCAATCGAGCAGGAAGATGATTTCCTGGTCGCGTTCGTCCTGGTACTCGCGGCTGATCAGTTTCTGCATGCGCGCACTGGCGCGCCAGTCCACCTGGCGCTGGCTGTCACCCTGGCGGAATTCCCGCAGCTGGCGGAAGTCCAGGCCTTCACCGCGGCGCTGTTGCTGATGTACCCCCAGGTAGCGCAGGGACTGCTCGGTAGACAGCGCCTGCAGCGAGGAGATGCCGAGAAAATTGGGGTAGACCTTGGCGTCCTGGGGATCACCGAGCAGCACCCGGCGCTGCCACAGCTGCCAGGGAGAGCTGGCCAGCACCTCGATATGGCCGAAGGTGGCGAGGCCGCGATGTACCGGTGTGGCGCTGTAGTCTGTGCGAATCTCCTGGCCGGGATCCAGCTGGATCTGCAGGGGCAGGTCGGCGCTGTGCAGTTGTGGTGGCAGCTGATCGGAGACCTGTAACAGCAGTGGGCGCGCGCCCTGGTTGTGGAGGCGCAGGCCGATTTCCTGTTCGACCCCCAGCGCGAGGTTGCCGGGCAGGCGGCGCTGCGCGCCGAGGCCATCGATGCGCCGGCCGGTGGCGAAGTCCAGTAGCGCGGCCAGTAGCAGGGCGGCCATACCCAGCCACCAGGCACTGCTCAGCAGGCCGGCCACCGCGGGCCACCAGATGCGCGCAGCGCTGACCGCCAGCGCGCAGCCGGCGGCGATCAGCAGTAACCGGATCAGCAGTGGAGAGGGCTTCACAGCCGCGGCGCCTCCACGGATTCAATGATCTGGGCGAGCACCGAGTCGGCGGTTTCGCCGTCGATCTCCATGTCCGGAGAGACCGCGACGCGGTGGCGCATCACCGGAATGGCCATGGCCTTGATATCGTCCGGCAGCACGAAGTCGCGGCCCTCCAGCAGGGCGTGGGCGCGGGCGGCGAGGATCAGGCCGATACTGGCGCGGGGGCCGGCGGCGCGGCGCAGCTGCGAGGACTCGCGGGTGGCGCGCACCAGGCGCACAGCGTATCCCAGCACCTGCTGATCCACCTGAATCTGCGGCACCAGGGTCTGCAGCTGTTGCAGTTCGTCGGCGTCGAATACCGGCTGTACCGAATCCCGCAGCCTGCTCTCAATGTGTCCGCCGCTGGCGGCGGCCGCCAGCTGCTCTTCCGCCTGCTGGCTGGGGAAATCGATCAGCACCTTGAGCAGGAAGCGGTCCAGCTCGGCTTCCGGCAGCGGATAGGTGCCCTCCTGCTCCACCGGGTTCTGGGTGGCGAGCACCATGAATGGCTGCGGGGTCGCGTGGGTTTCCCCATCGATGGTGACCTGGTGCTCCTGCATCACTTCCAGCAGCGCGGCCTGGGTTTTGGCCGGCGCGCGGTTGATCTCGTCCGCCAGCAGCAGGTTGGTGAACACCGGGCCGCGGCGCACTTCAAAGCGGCTCTCGGCCATGTGATAGATGGCGTGGCCGGTGACATCCGCGGGCATCAGATCGGGGGTGAACTGGATGCGGCGGAAGTCACCGCCAAAGCCGCGGGCGAGGCTGCGCACCAGCAGGGTCTTGCCGAGTCCGGGTACCCCTTCCAGCAGCACGTGGCCGCCGGCGAGCAGCGCGATCAGTACCTGGTCCACCACCGCCTGCTGGCCGATCACCACCTGGTTGATGCGCTCGCGCAGGGCGTTGACCCGCGCGCTGGCCTGCTGCCAGCGATTGTCGGCCGCGGTTTCCCACGGCGTATTGCTGTCTGCGGGACTGGCTGGCTTCTGTTCCAGGCTGGTTTCGCTTGTGGTTTCCGTGATGGTTTCGCTCATAGGGCGGCCTCGATGATCTGAATGCTGCGCAGTCGCGCGGTAAAGTCGTCCTGGGTGCGGGGCGCGTGGCCCCACAGGGTGTCAAAAATGTCTCGCGCCGCCAGGCCCGTTTTCTCCGCCATGGCGTTGGCGATTTGCTGCTGGCGCTCCCCGCTCAGCTGACGGTTGCCGCTGAGCTTTACCAGCAGCGGCCTGCGGGCCTGCTCGAGCAGGCGCTGCCCCTTGTCGTGATGCCAGTAAAAGTGTCCACAGGCGCGGATATGTTCCAGTAGTGAGCGGCGCGCACTGGCGGCGGGCGGCGCCATGGGGCCAAAGCGCCGGCTGCGGTTGGCGATCCAGGCGACGAGGGCGAGCAGTGCGGCGACCAGCAGCTCGAGCGCGTAGCGCTGGATCAGGGTGCCGAGGGTATCGAAGCGGGGCTGGGTGATCATCACCAGCGCGCGCTCGCCCACCAGGTGGGCAAGGAAATACGCGTGGTCGAACTCGCCGATGCGCTCGTTGCGCCACAGACCGCCGTCGGTCATCAGCGTCAGGCGGCCGCGACCGCGCTCGTAGTACACCAGCGGGGATTCGGTGGGCGCCTTCTGGAAGGGCACCCAGTGCAGCGGGCCACCCTCCACGTCCGCATCGGTGCTCTGGCCCATCATCTCATGGGTAAACACCCGGCTCGGGTTGAAGTAGAGGGCGTAGCTGGCGCCGCTCTCGCTGGTGAGGTTGATCAGCCGCTCCGGGTCGATATCCGGGTTGCGGCGGGGTTGGTCTGCGCCCGTTGCTTCATCCTCCTGCGAGGCCGCCGCATCCTTTGCATTACCACTTTCCCTGGCGCGTCGCTTCTCCGCCAGCTTGCGGTTGTGCTCGCGCATCATCTCGCTGGCGGTCTTGTCCTGCAGGTCACTGGCTTCCTCGCCGAAAACCTCCCGCACCTGGCGATTGAAATACAGGTCCAGGTCGCCGGATGTCACTTCCAGCTCCAGGGTTTCCAGCAACAGGTCCTGTTCGTTGTCGCCATCGCCGCGGTGGGCGATCACGATGGCGTGGCCACCGGCTTCAATCCAGTCCAGTAATTCCCGCAGCCGCTGCCGGTTGTACACCTGGCTGGAACTGGCGAGAAACAGGGCGTCGCCGGTGTCGAGGCCGGAGACGACGGAAATATTGTCCGCGCGCCGGTGCGGGATATGCAGCCGGTCCAGGAAGCGCTCGGCGGCGAGGAACGGATTCCGGCGGGCCTCGGGGCCGAAGCCGTGGTCGACCTCTTCCGTGTGGCGCTCAAAGAAAAACAGGAACAGGGCACTGGCACCCGCCAGTACTAACAGTGTCCAGATGATGGCGATTCGGCTCAGATTCACGGCGCTGCCTCCCCGTCGCGGAGAGCATTTCTCTCCTGGAATACCTGCTGCCACTGGTTGCACAGGGCGGCCAGCTGCGCGCTGGCGGGGGGCTGGTGGGCGTAAGCCTGACGCTGCCAGATGTTGGTCAGCTGCCCAAAAAACTGTACCAGGGCCGGCTGCAGGCGCGGGTCCTGATCGGCCTCTTCGCGCACCAGCTGCGCGCATTCGGCTTCGGTGTGATGGTCGCGAAAGGGACAGTCGAAGCGGGAAATCAGGTTGGACAGGCTGGCGCGGTACAGCAGGCCCATGGCCTCGCGCTGCTGACCCGCTTCCCACAGTCTCAGGACTTCGGCGGTGACGTCATCGGGCAGGCTTTCCCGGCGGACATCCAGGCCGAACAGGGTCTGCGGATGTTGAACCTCGGCCGCTTTGCATTGCGGACGGTAGCCGAGCAGCCCGCGCAGGTGGTCGCGGAAGTGCCACAGCAGGTAGGCCACCAGGGCGATGGCGGTGACCCACAGCAGTACTTCGATGATGCCGGCGAGCAGCGGACCGAAACCGGAATTTTCCCCGCTGGTTTCTTCCTCATCACTGCCGCGCCCTTCCAGCCACTCGATAAAGGCGATAAGCCAGTCGGGAAAACGGTATTCGCGAGATTCGAAATCCCGCAGGCGCCAGCTGCTGACATTCTCGCGCTGGTGAAAGTCATCCTCTGCCAGCACTTCATCGATGATTTCTTCCGCCTGGACCGGAGTAGTGGTATCGGCGTGGGCCGGCTGGGGCCCGGCGAGGGCGGCGACCAGTGTCAGGCAGAGGGCGCACAGCACGGAGGCGGTTGCCGCTTGTGGAGACCTTGTGCGGGCCGGTTTACGCGTGCGGCGCTGCTGCTCGTCGAGGCGCGCGCGCAGCTTGCGGAAATGGATTTCGATATCCCAGGCCTCCAGGTCCACCCGCCGGCCGATATATAGCATGAAGCCGCCGCAGACATAGAAGGGAGCCACCGCGGCCATGATCAGCAGGGTAAAGCCGTTGGCAATCCAGGCGTAGATCGGGTTGCTGTCATTCAGTATCGGCATCCAGTCGATTTCGATCTGCTCCGGCAGCATCAGATAGAAGAGTGCCGCCAGCCCCAGCCCCAGAATCATCTCCACGTGCGCGCCGACAATATGCAGCCAGCTCGCGGTGCTGGCGGCCTTGCGGTGCAGGAGCGAGATGCGGGTCGCGCGCGCCCTGCCTCGTGCATTTTCGAGCACCGTCACCGGCAGGTCGAAGGCGCGGGTAAAACTGAGGCGACGCCAGGCAATCCAGGGGAACCAGTCGCCGCCGTTGGCGCGGCGGAACTGGCCGAGCGCTTCCCGGTTGCTCATGGGTTCATTGAACAGCTTGCGGCTGGCGACCAGCAGCGGCAGGCGCTCGAACAGGGGCTTGAGCCACCAGATGGCGAAGATGACCCAGTTGGGGCTGTCCGGGAAGATCAGCCCGAGCACGACAAACAGGATACCGGCGGGCAGCAGCCACAGGGTCGCCAGCTGCAGCCAGTGTTGCCGTGCCAGCAGGATCCCCAGGTCGACAGATTCCCAGCTGGAGCGCTGGCGCGCGCGCACGGCAAGGCGATCGAGGTTCACAGTCGCTCTCCTCTGTGTGCGGTTGCGGGAGACGGATCGCGCCCGCCCAGCAGGCAGTAGGCGAGTACCAGTAACCAGAAGAATCCGCCGACGGCGAGCTTCACGGCGATACTGACCTCGGTACTGGACGACCAGAAGGCCTCCAGAAACGCGGCGATCACCAGCATCAGAAAGGTACCGTACATGATCTTCATGGCATCGCGGCCCGCCGCGCGCAGGGAATCACGGCGGCTCAGGTTGCCGGGGCTCACCAGCGAGTGCCCCAGGCGCAGTCCGGCGGCGCCGGCGAACACGATGGCGGTCAGTTCGAAGGCGCCGTGGCCGATCACAAAGGGATAGAAAGTACTGACGAAGCCGACGCGGGTGATGTGCCCGAAAACCGCACCGAGAAAAATGCCGTTGAACACGATAAAAAAGATGGACCCAATGCCGAACAGGATGCCGGAAGCAAAGGTGCGGAAGGCGATGCCGATATTGTTCTTGATATAAAAACCGAACATCTGCAGGTCGGTGTCCGAGCCGCGCTCGCGCCCCAGCACCCGGTTGGCGGGATCGTACATGGATTCGATATGCAGCACCTGTTCCGGTGACATCACCGCGTAGATCAGCGAGTCGTTCCAGTAGCTGCCGAGTCCCATCACCAGTGCCGGGGCGAGAAACAGGGCGCAGGACAGCCAGACAAAGCGCGCCTGCTCATGCAGGGCGCGGGGAAAACCACTGAACAGGTATTCCAGCCAGCGATTTCTGGATACGGATTTTTCCTGGTACAGGCGCTGGTGGCAGGCCATGACCAGTTGATTGAGTCGCGCAACCAGGTTGCTGGTGTACTGGCGCTCCTTGGCCACCGCGAGGTGCTGGCACAGGCGCCGGTAACTCGCCGGCAGATCCTCGACGACTGCGGTGCTGCCGGTATCGGCGGTTGCGTTCTTGCGGTAACCGGCGAGGGTATTTTCCAGTTGCAGCCACAGAGGCTGGTGGCGCTGTTCAAAATCCCGCTGTTTCATTGGCCACCCGTCCGTCTGTCTGCATCCTGGTGATTGTCTTCGGCGGCGCGCGCACCGAGCAACCAGCGGCCGATACCGTGCAGCCGGTTCAGTCCGTCTTCACCGGCTCTGCCGGTAATGGGTTGCAGTAGGTCTGCCAGCTCCTGCTGCCGCGCCCGGCTCAGCTCTGCGCTGCGCTCGCTGAGGCTGACGATGGCCTGTTGATCTTCCAGCTGCAGGCCGCGCGGCGGCGCCAGCGGGGCTGCCGGTGGCAGGGCTGCAGCGGACGCAGTCTGGTCCCGGTGCACCACCAGCGTGCCGGCGGCGTGATCGCCAAGACGCTGGAAGTCGCGGCTGCAGGTCATGCTGATGATGCCGGCGCAGTAGCCGAATGGCAGGAAGTCGGCAAAGCGCAGCAGGTTGCGCATGATAGAAGGCCCCCAGCCGATAGGGGTGAGGTTGTCATTCACCACGGCGATGGAAAACGCCCGTTTTCCGGGGGTCTGGCCGCCCCGCAGTACTTCAAATACCACCGGGTAAAACCACTCGAGCAGGAAAGAGACCAGCAGCCAGATACCGACGCCGGCATTGCCCGCAACGGTCACCGCGATGCCCAGTATGAGCAGAATCAGTGAGCGGTAAAACAGGTCCACGGTGTAGGCCAGGATACGCGGTACCGGGCCCGCGACCCGCGCGGTGAGATCGATCCCCTCGGGCGTCTCAATCTCGTACAGGGTGTCGAGGCCGGTGATTTCGGCAGGCCGGTGCGGTGTGCCGGGGCTGGTGTTATGCATCGGGCAGAACTACGGCTGGTACGGTATGGAACCCTGAAACAGGGGGTGGGCGGGAAGGCTGCGAGGAGCGGCCCTCCCGCCGGTTTCGGGATCACACGTCCGGGTTGGCTTCATGGCCGCCGAACATGTTGCGGTACAGGATACCGTAGGCAATGCTGAGGGTCGGGATCGCCCAGATCAGCCCGATCAGCAGTGCCAGAAAACCGGCGATGTACAGCAGGCTAATCACGATGAAGAAACCGAAGACCGGGAACCAGTGCTTGGTGACCGCTTTGCGGGAAGTTTCCAGGGCCTGCCAGGGGCCCAGGTTCTTGTCGACGATCAGCGGCAGCAGCATCAGGTAGGCGATCATCAGGTAGATCCCCGGAAGAATCAGCAGAACAAAGCCCAGACCCACGAGCAGGTACATCAGAATCATGCCCAACGCCAGTGGCAGCACCTTGTCAAAATGCGCGAATACCTCGGTGCCGGAGACGTCCTCCTCCCGTGCGATTTTTACGCCGATCATGATCAGGCCGGCGGCGAGTGGCGCGGTCGCGAAAAGGATGATCAGGTTGGAAAGCAGTGCGCCCACACCCTGATTGGCCTCGGGGTCGGTAAACGACTGGCCGGTAACCAGGGTGGCGACAATGGTAATGGCCATATAGGCCACAAAATACAGCAACACACCCAGCCATACGGTGCCCTTGTTGCCCTTGGTCTTGGCCCAGGCCTCGCTCAGGGTATCGCCGATGGCGACCTGGTAATCCCCCGCCAGCGCACCGGGGATGGATCCCATATTGGCGCTGCTGCCGTGATCGGCGGCCAGCTCGGCCTGTGGCGCATTGTAAATATCACTGCTCATGGTCGAAATTCCTTGATCGAACTTTTGTCATTATTGATGCCGGCAGTACTTCCAGAACCGGGTTCCCCTAGCAAACCGGTGCCGGCAACAGGGCCTGCAACGATAACACAGGTGAAGCCGCGATTGGCGCGGTATACCCTCATGTGTAAGCGTCTGTAATTGGCTCCATCGGCGCGCTACTATTGCGCCAATATGATTGCGCCGGGCTGTCTGATAGACATGATGGGTGCGGCTCGGATCAATTCGCAAAAAGGGGAAAAATGAGGATGGCGATCACTCTGGAAATGCACGATTCAAAAAATGTATTCGGTGAAACGCTTATTCCCTGCAGCACCGACCCATTGACCGGATTCTTCCGCGATGGCTGCTGCAATACCAGCGATCAGGATATGGGCTCCCACACCGTATGCGTCGAGGTCAGTGACGCCTTTCTGCGTTTTTCCCGCGAGCGCGGTAATGACCTGAGTACACCGGTGGAGGAGTTCGGCTTCCCGGGCCTGAATCCGGGCGACCGCTGGTGCCTGTGTGCGGCGCGCTGGCTCGAGGCCCACGAGGCGGATATGGCGCCGCGGGTCTTCTTGCAGCGCACGCATGTGCGGGCATTGGAAATCGTTCCACTGGAAGTCTTGCGGCAGTATGCGGCGGATCTGAACTGAGTGGTGCCGGCCCGGGAATGGCCGGCAGAGACGGAAAAAAATGCTCTGAAGCAAGCCCTCCTGGCCTGCCCAGAGCCAGCCTTACGGCTGATGACCAACTCACAGGATGTAAACTGTTGGCGAGCACGGTTTCCATTCCGGCCGTTTCCCGTCAGGGAAAACGGCCCGCTCTATGTATAGGATGCGCCTGTCGCCGTGCTCAAACAATAGCCCTTTTTGATCAAATTCGATGAAACTTCCGTGAATTTGTGACCAGCTATCGGGCTCTCGTCTTTTTGCTAGATCAATCCCTCACTCATGCACTGGGAGATCAACTGTCCGGTGGTCTTGCAGTTGGCTTTCTTCAGGATATTTTTCCTGTGGTTTTTCACCGTGTTGGGGGAGATGCTCATGATCTTGGCGATTTCGACACTGGTTTTCCCGCCGGTCAGCAGGTCGAGAATTTCCAGCTCTCGCCGCGTGAACACCGAATGTGTCGCCATGGGTTTTTCGCCTTCGTCAAACACATCGATGTTGAGGAAGCTCTCGCGACCGTGCAGGTTGAGCAGGGACAGCTTGTAGTTATTGCGGTTGGTCAGGTGAGAAATGTCGGTGTGGATACCCAGAGTTTTGGTGACCCCGTGGGTGTCGTCTGTCGCGAGAATGATCGCCTGGTGATTGAACAGGCGGTAGCTTCCGTCCGCCACGCGCAGGCGGCCACTGTAGGAAATTTTGTAGTCCTTTACCCGCGCCATACCAATGCGGTTTTTCAGGATCGACAGTGCCGTCTGTTCAGCACGGGCCGCAAACGACACATCTTCCGGGTGGCCACGATCGATGATCGACTGGATGGTGGTGGTTTTTGGGTCCAGGCCGAGGATCTGCTCGATCGCCGGGCTGACCAGCATCGGCTTTTCCAGGTTGAAAAAATCGAGCACGTAATAGTAGGCGCTGCCCGAGCTGAAGGTGGTGGCGATAAACTGGTCCAGTTCATAGCGCTGTTGCGAGGCCTCGACCTCCCGCTTGCCGAAAAACTCGGGAATACTATGCCACGCCCGATGAATCAGGCTTTTATCTGGCTGTAGAAAATCCGACCCCATGCCCTGCTCTCGTCCGGTATCTTGTTTTTTTGTGTGGCGTGGTTAACGCCTTCTGTGTTGTGACGTGCGCGGTGAAACAAATGTGTCTTTATAACAAAAAATGACCAGGCTGCCACTTTACTCCAGCGACCCGTTCTTTGTTGCGGGTGGCTCGCCGTTTCTGACCAATACCGCCGCCTAGATCAGGCCTTTGGTAATACACAGGGCCAGCAACTGGTTCATGTTCTGGCAGCCTGCTTTTTTCAGAATCCTCTTGCGATGATTCTTGATTGTGTATTCCGACAATGTGAGTTCACGGCCAATTTCCGCACTGGTCATTCCCTTTGCCACCCGCTGGATCACTGAAATCTCCCGCTCGGTAAATGCCGGCATATCCGACTGTGCATCGTCTGCGTCACCATCGACAGCAAGGTCGAGGTAGGAGGGTTCACCATTCATTCCGATCAGGGAGAGGCGGTGGTTATTGGTGTCGGTAAGATGAGAGATATCGGTGTGCACATTCAGGGCTTTGCCAATTGCCCCCTGCGCATCAGTGGTCAGTACCAGAGACTGATGATTGAACATCCGGTAGCTGCCATCCCTCACCCGGAACCGGAAGCAGTAGGAAATTTTGTAATCGGTCACCTTGTGCATGCCGATGCTTTCCTTGAACAGGCGAATGGCGGTGGCTTCAGCGCGGGCGACAAAATCCATGTCATCGGGGTGAACCTGATTGAGGATGTCCTGGAAGGTGATGCTGTCCAGGTCGAGACCGTGGATCTGCTCGACCTGCGGGCTGACATACATCAGTTCCAGATCGTAGAGGTCGAAGACATAGTGATAGAAGGGGCCGTTGCTGAAGATGGAGCTGACCAGCTCGTCGACCCGGAATTGCGCCAGCTCGGTTTTACGCCTGGCGAACAAGGCCCTGCGGCTGCTCCATACATCCGTGAGCAGTGACGTTTGCGGATTTTTTTCGAGAGTCCCGTTGGCCACGGCTGACAGTCCTTATATTTCCCGGAAGCCCACGGCAGGGAAATAAGTTCCTACGTCCTGAGGAATTCAGGCTTTGCATTAAGTGTGACGTTTGTCACAGGTTCAATGCGACTTTTTTATCAGCTTTGGCGCGCAATTCCAATGTTAATTGGTACGTTCGCGCAACTTAAGGGGTTGATATATCGCTTGGGCAGGAATGAATGTTTGGTGGGGCGGGGAAAATGGGGGTGGGGGGCCGTTACTCCGATCGCGGCCGCCCTGTAACCGGCGGGCCGCGATCAGAAGCTGACCAGGCGGTAGCGTCAGGACGGCAGGAAGTCGATGGAGTAGTTGAGCGTGGACTTCTCCACGTTGGCAGCGCCGAAATTGATCAGTCGAATCCGCGCCAGCAGCTTGCGCTCCAGGTCCGGGCTGTCCAGCTCACTGCTGACCAGGCTCACGGCAGAAATGGTGCCGTTGGCTTCGATCACCAGTTTCACCGTCACCTTGCCGGCCAGGGTGGGGTCGCGGCGCAGGGCGCGGTTGTAGATGGCGAAGATGGCGCCCTTGTTGGCTTCCATCACCTGGCGGATGGATTCCTCGCCGCGGGTGCCGCGCTCGCGGCGGGCTTCGCGGGCGCTGGACCTGGCCGCCACCGTGGCCTCCGCGACCTCCACCTGGGTGGTCTCGCGCCCGGACAGCGCCGAGCCACCGGTGTTGCGGCTCAGCTGCCCGGTATTGATGCCGCCACTGGAGGCCTTCGACTTGTCGCTGATCAGGGAGCGGTCGATCTTCTGCGCCGTGGCCGCGCCACTGGCCAGGCTGTTGGCACTGGCGACCTCGGAGACATCGAGGCTGTCGCGCATGTCCGTCAGGTCGTCCTGAAGTTGCATCAGGCCGCTATTCGCCGCCTTTTCCCGCGCCTTGGCCACTTCCGCCGCCGGCGCTTTCTCGCTCAACGGCTTCGGTTTTACGGTCTTGATCGGCTCCGGTTTGGGCTTGGGCTTCTCGATTGGCTTGGGTTCGACCTTCTTTACTTCCTTCGGTTTTTCCTGCTTTTTCTCTACCGGTTTCGGTTTGGGTTTTTCTACCGGCTTGGGAAGTTCTTTCTTTTCCAGAATGACCCGCGCCAACTGCGGAGGCAGTTTTTCGGCCTGCTCGCGGGTGAGTTCCGGCGCGGGGATAAAGGTAAACAGCGCGCCCACTACTACGAACGCCGCGATGCCGCTCTTGAGGAATTTGGCAAAACGCTGATCTTCTTCTTCGGTGGAGGCCCAGGGCAGTACCGAGTTGTAGTAGTGCCACGGCATCATCGCCGAGCGCCCCTCGGAACTCGGGAATACCGAACTGGCTGAACTGAAGGTGGCTGTGCTCATGCTTGCGTCCCCCTCCTTCAGCGACCGGCGGCCGGTGCGGCCGGGTCTTGCGGTGCGGTCTGGGTGACGGCGAGATCGATGTCCCGGTAGTCCGCCGCCGCACAGGTGTTCATGATCTGCTTCAGCAGCGCGTAGGGTACTTCCTCATCCCCGAGGATGGTGACCGGGCGACCCAGCGCCTGCTTTTCCTCCGGCAGCGGCTCGGCGCGGCTGGCCAGGTACTCGAGTTCTTTCAGCAGAGGCTGGATCTGCTCCTGGTCGGCTTTGATATCCGCCACATGCGCAACCATGCGATTGCCCACCAGCAACTGGTCGCCGTTGACCCGCACCACCGTGGTGGTGTCCGGCTTCTCTGTGGAGGTGGATTCGGGCAGCGTGATGGTCTTGTCCGCCTGCAGCACCTCCACCTCGGAGGAGTTCACCAGCAGGAAGAACACCAGGATGGTGAAGATATCCATCAGGGATACCAGGTTCAGTTTGGTCTGCTTGTGCCGGCGCTGCTTGCGCCCTTTCAGCTTTCCGCCGATCGTCGCTTTCATATTCCGTTGCCTGCCAGCTGTTCGTCGGTTGCCTGCCCTTCGATGGCAGGCGCATCCCCCAGGGAGATCTGCGGAAAGAGTTCCGCATCCACCACCGAGGCCGCCACCACCGCGCGGAAGGAGCGCGCGGTATCCATGGCGGTGACCAGGGTGCGGTAGGGGGTGCCGGGTTCGGAGAGAATCACCAGGTCTTTTTTATCGATATCCTTTTCCCGCAGGCTGCGCTTCACTTCCTGCAATACATCGGACACCAGCTTGAAGTCCGGCTGTCCGTCCCGATTGGCAATACGCTTTACGCGAATTCCCGCCGGATAGTTGATGTCGATGTACTCTTTGCGCAGTACCAGCTCCAGCTGCCGGTTTTCTTTCTGGTCTGCCACCGCGGGGTCACTCAATCCCGGAAGATTGAGGTTCAGCACGGAAATATGGGAAAACACCATATTCAGCAGCAATACAGGGACCAGTACGGTCATCAGGCTCATAAACGAGGTGATGTCCAGATCCGGGTCGGTTTCCAGCCTGCGTCGGATAGCCATGGCTCTCTCTTTTTATCGGATTACGCGTTGAATGTTTGTCGCCTCAGATCAGGCGGTGGCGCCCGCCCTGGCGGCAGGGCGCGCGCCCGCTTCGGCTTTCTGGCCGCGGGTCAGGGTAATCAGATTGAGGAATTTCACTCCGGCCATTTCCAGGCTGTCGATGATCTCGTTGGTCTTGTTCTGCAGCATGGAGTAGGCCAGCAGCAGCGGAATGGCGGAGATCAGGCCGAAGGCGGTGGTGTTCATGGCCACGGAAATACTGGAAGACAGCATGGAGGCCTTCTCGGATGGATCCGCATTGGCCACCGCGGTGAACGCCGCAATCAGGCCGATAATGGTGCCGAGCAGGCCCAGCAGGGTGGCGATATTGGCGAGGGTGGCCAGGTAATTGGTGCGCTTTTCCAGGCGCGGCACGGCTTCGAGAATGCTCTCCTCGATGGCCATGGCGATATTCTCGTCCTTGCGCGCGTGCTGTGCGGTGGAGATGCCCGCGGCAACCAGCTGGCCCATGGGCGCCTTTTCAGCCTGGGAGAACTTGAGGGCGGCGGCAAAATTGCGCTGCTGCATCATCGGCAGGATCTGGCCGTAGGCGCGGCGGTTGGCCATCTTGGCGCGGGACAGAAATACCCAGCGCTCCACGACGAGAACGATGCCGATCACCAGCACCAGCGCAATGGGGTACATGAACGGGCCGCCGTTCTGAAAGAAGCGCAGCAGTGTGTTGAAAAATTCCATGGTCAAATCTCCGGGACGTAAAGATTTTTACTATTAAAAATGCGTTATTTCGGTGGTTGTTCTGAATCGTCTTGCAGCAGTTTTATTTCCCGCTGCAGTTCCGAGTATTCCTGATGCTGAAAACTGTGGTTGATCGCATTGGGCAGCGTGCTTTCAATTTTTTCCAGGCTGTTGGCCTGCTTCCACGGGATGATATACAGCACCTTGGGTTGCTCCTGGCTGCCGATAATGGTGGATTCGAGGGTAATGACTTCACCACCCTCATCTTGCGCCGTTGAAAACCCGGGCGCGAGCAGCAGGCCGGCGGACAGTGTCGATAGGATTGTCTTTATCACCGGTTACAGCCTCCGTTCCAGATCCACGATCCACCCCGCCAGCACCCGGTCCTCTTCCGGTTCCAGCGCGCGCGCTTCGCGGTAGTGATGCAAGGCCCGTTCCGGCTGGTGCAGGTAGAGATCAAACAGAATGCCCAGATTGCGATGGGCTGCGGCGAAATCTGGCCAGCGGGCGAGAGCGCTTTCGTAGGCTGCGCGGGCCTCTTCGAAGCGACCCTGATCGCGCAGCAGTACTCCGAGGGCATTCCAGGCGAATACATTGTTTTCATTGACGGTTACCGCCTGTTTCAGGCTAGTTTCCGCTTCGGCCGGTTTACCCAGCTTCAGTTGTACCTTGGCGAGGTTCAGCCAGGCGCCGGAGAGCACCGCCCACTGGGTCACCACCTGCTGCAGTTCGGATTCAGCCGCGGCGAATTGCTGCTGCACAAAATACTCGCGCGCCCGCTGCAACCCCTGCTTGGCACCGCCCGGCACACTGCCGGCCTCCGCCAGGTAGGGGTTCGGGCTGGCAATGCGCTTGCCGGATTCGTCCAGGGTCACTGCGGCATCGTCCCCGGTATCCGGTGCGCCGGGAGTGCCGGCACAGGCAGCGAGCAGGAGTGAACAGGCTGCGGCGACAATCAGTTGGGTGAGGGCTTTCATATTTAAAGGCATATCAGTAGGCCGCATCGCTCCACTCCACGGTGGTTTCCGGCTTGCGGTAGCGCGCCGGCAGCAGGTTTTCCAGCGATGAGAAACTGTGCTTCACCCAGTCGTCGTAGACGCCGTCGGCGGTGCGCCTGACGTTGGCCTCGTGCAGTTCGATAGCCTTTTCCTCGAAGGGGTAGGCCTGCTCTTCCAGCAGGATCTCATACTGTTCCAGCTCCAGTGGACTCAGGCCGTTGGGGCGCTGGGAGTCCATCAGGTCGCGGCTCAACTGGCGATAGATTTCGGCAAGGCGGAAGTTGGCGGCGGTGGTGAATTCGGCGATGCCGAAATCCAGCACTTTTTTGTACTCGGCAACGGTCACTTCCATGGCCTGCTTCTTGTTCTTCAGGCTCTGCTTGAGCGGCAGGTTCAGCTTCAGTCGCTCGAAGCGGGCGTAGCTCTGTTCCGCCAGTTCATTGCGCGCATAGGCGGCGAGATAGCGCCCGCGGGGTTCGGAGACCTTGTTGCCGGCCAGGCTGTTTATCCACAGGTTGCGCTCGCGCTGGTTGCCGGTTTTCTCGTACAGCGACACCAGCTGGTACTGGGCTTCCAGATTCTGCAGCGCGGGTTCGCGCCACTGGCGCGCGTACTGGCGATAGGCCTCGATCGCGCGGCCGCTATTGCCCGATTGCTCAAACATTTCGGCGGCCAGATACAGGGAGTCTCTGCGCACACCGGGATCCGGGTCGCTGTTGGCCAGTGCCATCAGCTCGCCGGCGGCAGCCTCCGGCATATCCAACCCCTGGTAGATGGCCACGGCCTTGGCGGTAAGCGAGGGGGTGAGTTTGTGGTCCGGGTAGTGCTGGCGGAAATCCGCCAGCTCCGCCTGTGCCTGCGGCCAGCGCTCGAGGCGCATCAGCTGGTTGATGGCGTCGAACTGGGCGGTGGCGGCAATGGCCGAGCGGCCGCTCTGACGCACGCGCAACAGCAGCGCGATGGCCTCCTCCGTGGGCGCCACAAACTCCATACTGTCGGTGGTGAGGTGTACCTGCTTGAGGATCACTTCCGCCTGTTTGTAGATGGAAGACTGCAGCCGGTCGCGGGTGTTCAGGTATTCCGGATCGCTGGAGGGCATGCCGGCCAGCAACTGGGCATAGGCGTTTTCCGCTGCGGCGAAGTTGTCGGTCTCAAAATGACTGTGGCCCAGCAGTATCAGAATGCTGCGGCGCTGCTTCGCATCGGGTGGCGGCTGCCAGCCCGCCGCCTTTTCCGCGGCGGCGATGGTCTCCGCGTGGCGGTATTGTTCAAACAGGTTGTGCGCTGCGTCCAGCTGTACCGGTAGTGCGCGCCGGTCTCCTGGCCAGGTGTCGGCGAAGCGCAGACTGGTTTCTGTCTTGCGGTCGAGCCACAGGTTGGCCAGCTCTTTTTCTTTCTCCCGTTTGTGCTCTTCCCCTGCCATCAGAATGGCCGCGTAGCCGGCCTCGGTGGCGTTGGCCGGGGCCTGCCCGGTTTCTTCACTAAAGCCCCAGGCTACCCGTGTATAGGCATCAAAGGCGCGCGCGTACTCGCCGCCGTCGTTGAGGCTCTCGGCCATCAGGAAGGTGAGCTGCGGCTCCTTGTCATCGCCGGGAAAGGTCTCGATAAACTCACGGTACAGCGCCGCGGCGGCGAGGAATGCCGCGCGGGACTCGCGCTCGGCACGGGCAACCGCTTTTGCCTTGTTCTTCGGGTTGGCCGCTTCTTTGGCCAGCACCTGGGCGCGCGCGTGGTCGAAGCGCGCCAGTTCTTCCAGCCAGGGTTTCAGGACAGTGCGCAGCTCGCCGCGCAGCGTGTCGTCGGCACTCTGCCAGTAGAGGCTGCGGATACCGTAGCGGGTGACGAACTCGCGTTTGGCCGGCACCACCTCGCTGGGAAAGTTGCCCTGCTGCAGGATTTCCACCGCGCGCACGTGCATGGCCGGTGCCTCGCGGCTCTGCGGGTTCCGCTCGACGTAGGTGAGGAAGGTCTGGGCACCGTCGCGATAGCGCTCGCTCTCGGCATACCAGTCGCCGAGAGCGCGATACAGCAGGTGCTGGTAGCTGCGCCCGCCGGGACTTTGGTCTTCCCCCCGGTGCGGGTTGAACGATTCGATAACCTCGGCACCGCCGAGATAGTTGAAGCCCAGCGCCAGTACCCGCAGGGTATCGTCGGCAAGGCGGCGCTCCCCTTTCTCGAGTTCCTCCAGCGGGCGTTTCTCCGCCTGCTCTTCAGCGAGCAGCAGATCCATCAGCCCGAGAAAAGTGTTGCCGGCATCCCGGTAGCGGGCATCCTTGAACTGGCTCCAGCCGAGCATATAGCGGGCGTTCTGTGCGAAGGGCGATTCACCCTGGGCGAGGACCGCGGCAAAGTCGCGCTCCGCCGCGCGGTATTTTTTCTGGCTGAACGCCGCCTCGCCACGTCGGAACAGGGCCTCGGCGATAAACGGGGAATCCGGGGCTGTCTCGACAATATTTTCCAGTGCCTGCAGCGAGCCCGACAGGTTGCCGTCGAGGGCGCGGGCGCGGGCAAGCCGGTAGGCCAGATAATCGTCGTCGGCGGAGGTCTGCAACAGGGCTTCGTAGTGGCGCACCGCCTCACTGTAGGCGACCGCCATGTCCGGATTGTCTGCCTGCAGCTGTTCCAGGCGCTCCATTTCCAGGTCGGCGAGACGCAACTGGATCTGGCGACGGGTTTTCGGATCGGTATTGGCCGCCAGCGCTTTTTCGTAGCTGTCGATCAGCACCGGCAGCGCGACCCGCGGCAGCTCCACCTGCGGCTCCGGCGGCAGTGTCGCCGCCGGGAGGTCCGCGAGGGTGGTACCGGGATCAAACTGACTGGCACAACCGCCAAATGTGGCGCTGGCGCAGATCGCCAGAGCGAGGAGCCTTTTGCGCGGCCAGGTGGACTTCACAATGGCTCCTCCACCGCGTGTTCTGCTGTGCTGTTTTCTGACGGAATTTCTGATGGGGCTTCTTCGCGCGCAGCCGGAGCGGGCACTTCGTACAGGCCCTGCATGGCCGCATCCTGAATGCGCGCAATGGCGAGACGGGTGTGGGCCATATATCCGGCGACCCGCTGTTTCGCATTGCCCAGGGCATCGCGCAGGTCACGGCGAATCTGGTCTTGCAGGGCGCGGCTGGCGCGCTCGACGGCGCCGTGCTGTTGCTCCAGGCGCAGACCCGCATCCTCGACACTGCCGGCCAGCAGATTGAGTTGCGGCGCCTCGGCGGCAATACGTGCGACGCTGCGCTGGCGGCGGGCGGCCTCGGTCAGTTGCTGTTCCAGCCCATCGATGCTCTTGCGCTTCTGCCACAGATTGTGGTGATACTGGTCGGCGGCCTGCCACTGCAGGATGCCGCGCGCGCGGGCCAGGGTCTGCCGCTGATAGTTGCTGGTTTTACCGGCCTTGCTCAGGCGCTGGTAGCGTGCCTCCGCACCGCGCAGCATTTCCAGGTACTCAGCCGCTTCATCTTCGGTGCCGGCGAGCATGGCGAGCCCGTCCTGGTCCGCCTCGATCCGCTCGAGAGAGGCTTTCAGTCGCGCCAGTTCGCGCTCGGCAATCTGCACCTGCTGGTCGTACTGGGCGCTTTCGTGCTGTTGCACATAGGCCACGCGACGCTGCTCGCGCTCGTCGATCAGGTTGTGGAATTCGGGCAGTCGCTGCTGCCAGCGCTCGAGCACGCGGGTGAGCTGGTGCAGGTCGCGCAGTTCCGACAGCTGCAGCTGCAGCCGGTCGCTCTGCATCATCTGCAGCAGATAGCGCTGATTGTCGCGGATCAGCGCCGGAGTTTCCGCATCCTCGAGCCAGCCATAGCGCTGCAGGTCGAGGGTTTGGGTTTCCGCCGGTAGCGGGAACTGCAGATCGGCCGAAGCCTGCTGCAGTGCGTCCAGGTCGCCGAGCGCCTGCGCGTACTGCTGCTCGGCGTGCAGGTATGACTGCAGCGCCAGCCGGGGTCTGTCCAGCGCCTCGTAACTGTACGGCAGCGCCAGCAGCGCTTCCTGCACCTGGGGCGAAAGCGGGTTCTTGTCGATCAGGTAACCGAGGGCATCCACCGCTTGCTGGTGATGGCCGCCATTCACCGACACCCAGCCGAGCCCCAGCAGGGCGTCGCCGGACCAGGGGGTGTCCAGGCGCACGGCGCGGAATTCCCGAGCCGCACCGGCGTGGTCGCCGTCGAGCGCCAGCGCATAGCCGGCACCGATGCGCGCCTTGTCGCGCAGGATACGCAGCTCTTCGCCGGCGTCGGGATTCTGCTCCACCAGCGCCGCCGCGCGCTGATATTCGCTGGCGGCAGCCGCCAGCTCTTGCGTGCGCGCATAGGCGGCGGCGAGGTTGTTGTGGCCGAGCACGCGCTCCGCCAGAGGCAGGTCCGCCATGGCGAGGAGCTGGCGCGCCTGCTCCAGATCACCACCGCGGATCGCCAGGTTGAGTGTCAGGGTGGACTGATGAATGGCACCGGACCTGTGCAGCTGGTCCGCAGCCGTATCCCAGTTCTGGTGGCGGTAGTTCAGTTCCGCCAGCTTCAGCCAGGCGATTTCCCGAAAGCGGGCGATGCGTTGCTGGTTGTCTTCATCTGCGGCTTTCTGCAGCTGCTGTTCGAACAGCGCCGCGGCCTGGCGCTCGAGGCCGAAGGCCAGGCTGATGCCGCCGCGGATCAGGTCCGCGTTGTCCGCGTGGTGGGCGATACCGCCGCGCAGGTCCGAGACCATCAGAGTGCTGAGGGCGTCGAAGGTATTGCCCTGGAAGTAGTGATACAGCGCGGCGCCGTAGCGCATGTCCTGCGCCTGCTGAAATTTTTCAGCCGGTCTGTCTGGTGCGGGGCTCTCTTCCGCTGCGGCGGGCAGGGCCGCACCGGCGATCAGTGCTGCCAGGGCCAGTGCCAGTCGCTTGGGCGGGGTGATGTTCACAGCGGGAAACAGCATGGCGGGCTCAGGGGGCTGGCCACTGTACGACGGTGAATTCCGGCTGCTGCTTGCCGCTGGAATCGGAAATGCGCAGCTCGATCACCGCGGGCTCGTCGGTTTTCTGCAGCTCGATGGTGGTGGCGCGCTTGAATTCACGCTGTTCCGGACCGAGGCCGGTGAAGTAGGCCGTGATCGTGTGCTCACCGGATTTCAGGTTGCCCCTGAACAGCGGCTGGATACCGCCGCGGTACAGTGCCTTTTTCTGGTGATCGGTGTACAGGTGGGTCTCCACCAGCTTGTTGTCGATGTGCAATTTGACACTGTCGAGGTCAAAGAAGTGTCCGACATCCATGGAAACGTACACGGCCACCTGGCTCTGGGCCGGAAACAACAGGTCTTCTTCCAGCACCAGCAGATCCCGGTTCAGTTTCAGCACTTCCTGTTTCAGGTCTTCCAGGTCGCCACCGGGAAAATCGCCGCTCTGTGCGAGCACGTTGCCGGAAATCGCCAGGGTGAAGGTGGCCAGCAGAGCGTGAAGGAAAGCGGGGCGACGGGGGGAGAACATGGTGAAGCCTGAAAGTTGATGAGTCTGAACAATGGGTTGTGTGAAGGTCCGTACAGTATGCCCCGAGATTATGTCAGGGTGCCTCGTTTCCGGTGTGACCCAGTTGGCAATTACTGCTGCAGTCCGCTGGTAAAAAACATCCGGTGGTTTGTATCGATGACGACCGCCTCGAATCCGCTCAATTCCTCGATCAACGCCATGCCCCGCTGTTTACCGAGGACGAAGACACTGGTGGAAAGTGGATCGGTATCAAATCCGCGCGGGCCTATCACGCTGACACTGATCAGCCTGTCACTGTCACTGGCATCGCCACGGGTATCGGTGTCGGCGGGCTTGCCGGTGGATGGATTGAAAATATGGTGTACCCGATGGTCGTCGCTGTCGATAAAAAACCGTTCGTAGTCTCCGGAGGTGGAGATAGCGGTACTCTCCAGCGGAATCACCGCAGCATTTTTTGATTTTTCCCGCGGATGGCGAATGCCAATCAGCCAGGGTTTGCCGCGCTTGTCACCCAGCAGTCGCGCATCGCCGCCGGCGCTGACACTGGCATGCCGCACACCCTGCTGTTGCAGAATGGCTACAGCGCGGTCTACCGCGTAACCTTTGGCAATACCGCCAAGATCGATTTTGGTGCGCGGGTCGGAAAAGGCGAGGGTAGGTTTATCGCGATCCAGGCGAAGATGTCGGTAGTTGACCGCGGGCAGCAGGTCCTCGGTGATCTGCTCTGCGGCTCGCTCGCCCTTGCGGAAGTCGTACAGACTGCCGACGGTGGCATAGGTGATATCGAAAGCGCCTGCAGTCTTTTCGCTGTACCACAGGGATTTATCCACAATCGATGCCAGTTCTTGTGTGACCGCGACCGGCCCCTGACCCGCTTTGCGATTCACCCGGGAGAGCTCACTGTCTTCCTTGTAGGGGGACAGCGCCGCATCGATGCGGCGAAATTCGTACATCACCGCGGAGGTGATCGCGTCCGCTTTTTTTGAGTCTTCGTGCCAGAACTGCAGGTGCACCTCGGTGCCCATGATGGCCTGCTTGTCGTAGTGCCACTCGGCCAGTGCGTGTGCGGAGCAAAGCAGGCCGGCAAACAGGGTTGCAAACTGGGCGAAAGTGCGCGCGAGGTACATCAGTTTTTCTTGTTCGGGTTAGTCGGCTATCGGATCGGCGCAAACGCCGTCAGGCTGTCCATCAGGCTGGCATTGCCCAGGCCGTGATTGGGGAACAGGCTGGCGAAGTTACCCTGTTCATTGTGCAGCGCCATATAGTTCAGCACCACCGTCTGCACCAGCTGGTTGACGTTGTTGGCCGCGGGGCTGCCGGCGGTCTCCACATCGCCGGACGGACGCATGTAGCCCAGCTGCTGGTGACGTGCCTGCTGTTCCGGGGTGCCGCCGAGCAGCTGCGGACGGCCGGCGGGGTTGTAGACCAGGAAGTAGGAGGCGGCGGTCTGCTGGTTGTCGCCGGTCCAGACGCCCTTGCCGCGGCCCTCTATCGAGTCGTCGATCATGCCGTTGCTGAACACCGAGCCATCGCTGAATACGTACACCATCAGCGGCTGGCCGACGCGCGCGGCGTATTCCAGGCAGGCGCCGATGCAGCGGCCCGCGCGCAGGTCGCGGATCTCGCCGGTGGCGCGGTCGCCGGTGTGGTAGTCGTAACCGCCCATGGTGATGGTGCCGGCACCGGCGTAGCCGTTGATCACCAGCTTCATGGTGGAGGCGGCTTTCTGGAATTCGCGATCGTTGTTGAGTTCGGCTTCCGTGAAAATTCCATTGGGGCCGACGATATCCGGGTCCTGTGTCGGGTCCAGCGCGGAGGGGTTACCAAAACGGTCGGCGAGGTCGGCGCTCTTCATATAGCCGCACTTCACCAGGTCCTTGATCACCGCGTCGTTGCTGACCCGGGTGTTGACCTTGCCCAGCTTGGCGTTGGAGATCCGGTACATGGATTCCATCACTTCCACCGTGTCTTCCTGGTTCAACAGGCCGACCAGATCCCCGACGTCCACCAGGCCGGTGACGTCAGATGGGCGATCCACTTTGGTGGGCCGCACTTCAGGGTTGATCAGGTCGGCCGGTGCCATGGAGTTGCCGCCGGATTCGCTGGTCTGGGAGCCGATGAGGGCGAGCAGCGAGCCGTTGGCGCCGGCGCGATTGATGCCGTACATGGGGTTGTGCGGGTTGTTGCCGGTGTCGTTCTCGGAGCGCGCCGGGATCACCGCGCCGTTGATGGCGGAGCGGGTGCCGATGGCCACTTTATCCAGGATGCCGCGCAGCATCTGGCTGTCGCTGTGGAAGGCGAGGCCGAGTTCATTGTTGATAAAGCTGTTGCCGGCGGCGTCGGTGAGTGACGGAACCATGTCGCCGGGAAGTCCCTGCTTGCTGTAGCCGGCGGTGCTCAGGAAATCCAGCTGGCCGCCCTGCTTGCCCACCAGCACATTGGAGCCGGCGATGTTGGCGCCGCCGGCCAGGTCGAAGCAGATAAACGGAATCTTGCCGGCGCCGTTGGCACTGACACCGCAGGTTGCACGCATGGCTTCGAGGTCAGAAGACAGTGCCGCCTGGGCCATACGCGGGTTGGCGAACAGGCTGAAAATGGAGCCGCCGAGCACCGTGGCCATGCCGGCGCGAAAACCCTGACCGAGAAAATCCCGCCGGCTCACCGGGCGGTGGTGATCCGGGTGGCGCAGTGGCTGATCCAGTTCGAAATGTTTTTTCTTGCTCATGGTTTTTGTCCGGGTACCCGGGTTTCTTGGGTTCTTAATTTATTTTCGTGACGGCCCTGCTACTGGTGGCTATTCGCGAGACACGCCGTGAACCCATCCCTGGGGGCTCTTCCGCGAGGTCCCTCTCGCGGAAGGTCTCGCGAATAGCCACCAGCAGCAGGGCCTTAGCGTATTCCATCAATGCACAGTCGCCGAATCAGTGAATCAAGATCATGGCGCTGCCCATGGCCGCCGCGCAGGTGGCGGTAACCGTGTTGACCGTGGTGGCTGGCTTACTGCAGTCGCCCTCGGTACAAACGGATGCCTTGTCAATCAGGTTGCTCAACTCCGCGCGCACGATGCTCGCATCCGGTGCGCTGTCCAGCTGTTCGCCATGGCCAATGGCGGCCGGCCAGTCGATGGGACGGCCGAGCAGCTTGTCCAGCAGCGGATTGATGATCTGGTCGCGCTTGTCCTGAGTATCAAAGGCCTCGTCAATGGGCGCGCTGAAATCAAAACCCGGGAAGTAGGCCGCGCGGGCATTGGTGTTGTTTGCCAGGGTACTGCAGTATTTCACCGCCAGTTGCGTGATGCCCATCTGCTGGGCAGCGAGGAAGCCGCGCACGTCGGCTTCCACCGGCAGTTGCTGTTTCACCTTTTCCCAGGTGTCAGCCACTTCCGACATCGGGATACCGGTGGCCGCCGACAGCGCCGCGTGAATCTGCTCGAAGCGGCGAATGCCGATGCGCGGTTGCGGGGTGAGATCGGCGGGGGCTGCCGGGGCCGCGGGGGTGGCCTCGATGCGCACGAATTCTTCGTTGCCGAGATGCTCGAAGGTCAGGAAAAACTCGTCCGAGGTCGGGCCTTTTTCCAGGGTGATGATGGTACCCAGGGGGGAGAGTTTCAGGCCGTTCTGCGGGTCATAGTCGGCAGCGCTAACCACGGTGTCGAGGTTGGCCCAGGCCTGACCGACCACGGCCTCGCGACCGTTGATGCCGATACGCATGCCCTGGATCACCACGCCGTCCGGGGTGGTGCCGTCTTCCAGGGTGATGAATTTGGGTTCGCTGAACAGGTAGCCGTGGTTGTCGTACTGCTGTACCTCGAACATCACGTAGCCCTGGGGTACGTCGGTCTGCTCTGCCACCTTGAACAGCAGCAGGAATTTCTGGCCCACACCGGCCTCGTAGTTGGTGAGGATGTCGTCCTGGGTCAGTGCGCGGGAGTGGATCGCCAGCAGTCGTACCGAGCCCTGCCACACATTATCGCCGGAGACCTCGCTGCCGATGGCGAGGGCGAAGGAGTCATCCCAGGTGGACAGCAGGCCGGCCTCCACCGGGTCCGCGTCGCCGGTGAATTCGCCGTTTACATACAGGCGCCGGCCGTTGATCGGATCGAAGGTGGCGACCACATGCTGCAGGGTGGCCTGGGCGCGCTCGGCCATATCGTCGGTGATCAGCGCGGGCATGCCGTCGGCGTCGGTGCTGGCGTCGTTGCGGTTCTGGAAGGTGTAGTTGTACATCGCCTGGCCGAGGGTGAAGTTGCGGCTCGCGTTATTGCCCGAGTAGGTAACGATACGCGCTGGGCCTTCCTGCACCACGTTGGCCGGTGCGACCCAGGCCTCGATGGTGTATTCGCCGGTGCCGGTGAGGGTGTCGAACAGGCGTTTGCTGGTGGCGGTGGCCGCCTGTGCCTTGCCGCCGTTCAGCTGGATTCCCCAGGAGCCGAGCCATTCCACATCGCCGGACAGGTTGAGGTCGATGGCCGGATTCACCCCGGAGGTGTCGTAGGCGATGGTGCCGCTGCCGGATTTGAATTCGTACAGGGCGATGGCGTTGTTATCGATACGGCCTCCGCCGCTGGCGACCACGCCATCGGTCAGGTAAAGGGCTTTACTGGTGACCCAGTGCGGGTCCACTTCGGTCACCGCAATGCCGTCGACAAAGTTGCGGATGGCGGCGGCCATGGTGTCAGCATCCTGGGCGCAGTCGCTCCAGCAGTTGTGGAAGTCGCTGCCGAGTCGCACCACAAAGCGGGAGTTTTCCGGTGTGTCCAGGTCCATCCGCGCCTTGGCGGCCTCGTAGGCCTGATCGATATCACTGCTGGCAAAGTAGGGTTGCTGCGCGGTTTCCGCGTCTTCGCTGTGACAGCTTGCGCAGTACTGTTCCAGCAACGGGTAGACGGTAGTGGCGAAGTTGCCGCTGCTGGCGGGGAAGCTTTTGCTCGCGCCCACTTCCCGCTCTGGTGGGGGCGTCAGGGTGATGGTGCTGGCCACGGAGCCGGCGGCGGCCGCCCACTCCTCGATGTAATTGGTGATGATCTCGCCGCAGGTGTCGGCGTTGGCCAGCCAGCAGTTGTGGCCGCTGGTCACCTTCGTCACAAGGCGGCTGTCTTCGGGGCTGCCCAGATTCACCAGATCACGGCCCTCGCCGTGGGCGAGGTTGATGTCGTCGCCGCGCACAAACCGCGGACTCTGGTTGCCCTCGATATGGCAGCTGCCGCAGCGGTTTTCCGCGGCCAGGTTGTCCCAGATGTAGCGTTTGTAATTCTGTACGTCTTCACTTTCCGGCGCCGGGCCGGAGTAGCTGGTATCGCCGGTGTCGGGATTCGTATTGGGGAGTTCTTCGGTGGACTGGCCGCTGCCACCGGAACAGGCCGCCAGCAGCGCTGAAGTCAGGAGCGCAAATACCGCTGCGGCGCGTTTATGGGAGGGCGCAAATGCATTGTTCATTTTCTTATTCTCCCGCACAGTAAACCGCAGCATCCGCATATACCTGCTTCAGCTTGTAGCCATTGCCGGTAAAACGGTCGGTCATGCTGGAAACGCGGTCGCGATCGGCACTGTCTTCCGGTGCGCGCAGGCACACCTGTTCGAACACCTTGGTGACCTGGCACTGGGCGAAGGCCTCGCTGTTGGCCAGCTCGCGGCCCATGGACTTGGCGCCATTACCGGAACCGGGCAGCGCGCTGCTCCAGCCCAGGTGCATATTCGGACCTTCCCGCCAGTAGTTGTCCCACTTGTCATCGGGAATCACGAATCCGTAGGGGAAGGTGGCGCTGTTGATATGGTGCTTGGCGGTCACCCGGGTGCCGGTCACCGGGTCGGTTTCGCCGGCGCTGTTGTATTGCAGGCGGCCGTCTTCACCGGTGGGGTCGTTGTCCACATCGTAGTCGTAGGTGTAGTAGGCAAACGCCTGGGCCAGCGGATCCATGCCGCTGTGGCAGCCCACGCAGTTGTTCTGGAACACGCGGCTGTCGCCACCGGGGCTGCGGCTCACGTCCTGGCGGATACGGTCCGGCGGTCTCGAAGTGTCGTGCACCTGTTCCAGGTCGCGGCACAGGTGGTTCATCAGGGTAAAGCGGAACATGGCGCGGTTGGTGCCGGCGTAAAAGAAGGCCTTGGCTCCCGCGCGGGTGGTCATCACACCGGCGGTGGCCTCGCCGGGCAGGCCGGTCACCGAGGACTGGGTGCGGCGCTCCAGTGCGGTCTGCAGCGGGTAGCCGTTGCGCTCGAGCTCCGCGTAGTGATTGTTGTTGCTGTTGCTGTAGGCGGGAAGCCCGAGACTCGAGGCGCCGGTGTAGAGGATGTCGCCGGAGAGGATCTCGCGGAAATCCACATCATCGCGCACCATGCCGATCACCGTCGCGGTGTAGTCGTTCAGGGGCGCAAAGTTGTCGCCATCGCGATTGGTCCACGGGGTGACCAGATTTTTCAGGGTCACGTTGTAGAAGGCATCGCTGTCCATGGCGCGGTACGCGGCCGAGCCCGAATCGCCATTGGCAATGTCTGCAGCCATTTCCTTTAGTACCTCGACATCCGGTTTGATACCGGTGATGCGGCTGTGGATCCGGGCCGCCTGCTCTTCCGGCCCGGCAAATGCGGGAGCGGTGAGTGAGGCGCTGACACAGGTGGTCGCCGCGAGCAGCAGGCGCGCGGCGGACGATTTTATTTTCATGGGCTGGTACGCGTTGGATTCTCGTCGCACCGGCAGGGATGTGGGACTGCCGGGCGTTTTATAGTGCCTGTTGACCGGTCATCGATACTAAAGATTGCGGAATGATTCGCCAGCGGCAAAGAGATAAAGCGTGTGCTGGTTGGCAAAATCCTTGTGCGCAGCTTGAGGCTGCGGGGGGCAATCGCGAAAATCGGTGCACAACACACCACCCGCATTTGCGGTACATTGGTACCAGTTATGCTGCGGTGTTCGCAGTGAGTGATCACTTGTACACAGCGAAGTGCCCCCAGGGGGCGGTGGTGATGACACTGATACGAGGATCGCCCTTTGAATACATTCCGTACGCTGGCCGCGACCGCCGGCGGACTTCTCTCGCTACTGGTGCTCGCCGGATGTTCCGGGGGCAGCGGTGAGGGTTCCAGCCTCGGCGGCGGCGACCAGGCGGAAGACCCGGTGGTGGTGGACTACCCGGTGGTCTATGTGCGCCGCTCTCTGAACCGGGACGAGGACGATGCGCTGATGGCGGATGACCTGTATGCGCCATCGGCCTTCAACCCGGGTGCGGAACTGGTGCTGCGCGATCGCGCCACCGCGACCGCGCCAGAGCGGGTGCTGACGGAGGGCCTGTTTGTCAGCGACGAAGATGCCGGCCTTATTTTTGAAGGCGGTTACGACGTAAAAGATCTGTCGGTATCGGCGGATGGCAGCCAGCTGGCGTTCGCCATGCGCGCGCCGGATATCGAAGGGCTGGATGACGACGAACAGCCCAGCTGGAATATCTGGCTGTACGAATTTGGCTCCGCCGAACTGAAGCGGGTGATCCAGTCAGACCTGGTTGCCGAAGAGGGCGACGATATCGCCCCCGCCTTTTTGCCGGATGGGCGCATCACCTTTACCTCCACCCGCCAGCGCCGCTCCCGCGCGCTGCTGCTGGACGACAACAAGCCCCAGTTCTCCGCGCTCGCTGAAAACCTGGATGAGCCGGCATTTGTGCTGCACGTGATGGAAGCGGACGGCAGCGATATCCAGCAGATCTCCTACAACCAGAGCCACGACCTCTCCCCCACCGTACTGTTCAACGGCCGCATCCTGTTCAGCCGCTGGGACAATATGGGGGGTGTCGACCGCCTGAGCCTGTATACCGTCAAACCGGATGGCACCGACCTGCAATTCCATTACGGCTACCACAGCCAGGCCACGGGTACCGGCACCGGCCCGGATCCGGTGCCTGCGGCCTTCAGCAAGCCGCAGCAAATGCCCGACGGGCGGATTCTCGTCACCCTGCGTGCGCCGGAGGGCATTACTTACGGCGGCGACATGGTGGTGATCGATGCGGAAAACTTTACCGAGGCCTACAGTGAATCGGAGCAGCAGGGTGTACTGCAGGGGCAGGAGTCCCTGTCGGTGGAACAGGTGATCACCGATGGCGGCCTGTCGCCCCACGGCCTGTTCGCCAATACCTGGCCGTTCCACGATGGCACCAGCCGCCTGCTGGTGAGCTGGAGCGAGTGCCGGGTGATCGACCCGGAAACGGAACTGCCGCAGCCGTGTACCGACGAGTGGCTGGCAACGCCGGACATAGTCCCCGCCGACCCGCTCTACGGGCTGTGGATATACGACTATGTAGAAGGCACCCAGCGTCCGATCATCCAGCCCACCGAGGGGCAGATGATCAGCGAGGCGGTGACCGCGGATGCCCGCCCGGTGCCGGCATTTATTCCCCAGCCGATTCCCGGCATCGATATCGATCGCGACCTGTTTGACGAAGGCATGGCGGTGCTGGATATCCGCAGTGTCTACGATTTTGACGGCACCGCCGCGCTGGATATCGCCGTGGTCGCCGACCCGCTGCAGACCACCGCCGCCGAACGGCCCGCGCGTTTTCTGCGGGTGGTGAAGGGCGTGGGGATTCCCGACGAGGACACCCGTGATTTCGACCGCTCGGCGTTTGGCCGCAACCGTTCCCAGCTGATGCGCGAGATTATCGGTTACACGCCGATCCAGCCAGACGGTTCCGTGCGCGTGAAGGTGCCCGCGGACATGCCCCTGGCGATCTCGGTGGTGGACGCCAACGGCCGTCGCATTGTCGGCCGCCACAACAACTGGCTGCAGTTCCGCGCCGGCGAAGTGCGCAAGTGCCAGGGTTGCCACAGTCGCGACAGCGAAGTGCCCCACGGCCGCACCGACAAGGAGCCGGCGTCGGCGTGGGCGGGTGCCGCCACCAGCGCTGCGCCCTTCCCCAACACCGAGCCCGCGCTGACCGCCGAGATGGGCGAGACCATGGCACAGCTGCTGGCGCGGGTTGCCGGCCACCCCGAACTCGAGGGTGATCTGGTGTTCGCGGACCTGTGGACCGATGCCACCCTGAGGGAGAAGGACCCGAGTAGCGAGCTGCGCATGAGTGAACTGCCGACCCCGCAGCCCACCAGCCTTGCCTGCCAGAGCGAGTGGACCAGTAACTGCCGCACGGTGATTCACTATCAGGAGCATATCCAGCCCATCTGGGACCTGCCGCGGGAAATTACCGACGCCGACGGCAATGTGCTGGAAGATCGCACCTGCACCGCGTGTCACAGCAACCGCGATGCCGCGGGTATGGCCCAGGTCCCGCCGGGGCAGCTGGACCTGCGCGGTGACCAGTCCGGAGTGAACAACAATTTCAGCACCTCCTACGTCGAGCTGATCTTCGACAACCCCACCGAAGAACTGCGCGATGGTGCGGTGCAGAATGTGCTGGTGCAGGATACCGACGATGACGGCAACCCCCTGTTCGAGACCGATGAAGAGGGCGAGCTGATTCTGGATGCCGATGGCAACCCGATTCCTGTTATGGTTACCGTCGATATTGAGCGGATCATGAACACCAACGGTGCCAACGCCAGCCGCTTCTTCAATATTTTCGGAGCGGGCGGTTTCCACGAAGGTGAGCTGTCCCCGGCGGAATTGCGTTTGATTTCAGAGTGGCTGGATATCGGTGCGCAGTATTACAACAACCCCTTTGAAGCACCGGTCGACTAGATCATGAATTGCCAGCCCGGAAAAAGAATTCTCAGCCTGGGAGCGCTGCTCGGCGGTCTGCTGCTGGGCGGCTATGCCGCTGCCGCGCAGGAAGCGCCGGTGGTGGATAGCTTTTCGGCCAGCCAGTTTGGCGAACGCACGCCTGAAGACCTGCCGGACGATGTCGAACAGGTGATCAACGGGGCCGAATTCCTCAATCTGTACACCGGCCCCGGACGCGGCTATGTGATCGACCATGTGGTGGAATACGGTGAGCAACTGTGGTTGCTGAAACGCCGCACCGACTGGGTCAAGGTCATGACTCGCACCGGCAAGACCGGCTGGGCGAAAATTGCCGATCTCGATGCGATTTTTGCCGTCGAAGGCGACGCGCGCGGCGAACAGGTTGCGGTACCCACGCCGGGTATCGACGGCTACAGCGATCGGGGGTTGCGTCTCGGTTTTGCCTACGGCGATTTCGAGGGTGCCAATGCCCTGGGGCTGTCTCTCGGTTACCGCTTTACCGGCAACCTCTCCGCCGAGCTGCGCGCCGCGCAGACCATCGGTGCCTACTCCGACAGCCAGACCTATCAGGTGGCGCTGTTGCACCAGCCGTTTCCCCAGTGGCGGCTCTCGCCCTACTTTCTGCTCGGCACCGGTATCAATATCACCTCACCCAATGCCACCATCGTCGCCACCGAAGACCGCCAGGACACCACCATGTTGACCGGCATTGGTGTAAAGACCCATTTATCCCGCCGCTTTGCGCTGCGCGCGGAAGTTGCCAATCACTACCTGCTTACTTCGCGGGAAAACAACCAGGAGATAGTCGAATGGAAACTCGGATTCGACGTATTCATGTAAAACTGGGCTGCGCGCTGTCGATCGCCGGGTTTTCCGCTTTTTCTGTGGCCCAGGGTGATGCGACGATCGACGAGATTATCTCGCCGGATCTCGAGCGCCGCGACATCCGCGAGGCCAAAATCGACAGCGAGGATTTCGAGTTTACCGCCTACCTCGGCGGCATCATGAATGTGGAGGACTTTGGCAGCAACGCCCTCTACGGCGGCAGCCTGGCCTACCACATCAACGAAGATTTTTTTATGGAGGCCGCTTACGGGCAGACCACCCTGGGCGAATCCAGCTACGAGCGCCTCAGTGGTTCCGCGCCGCTGCTCACCGAGGAAGAGCGCGAGCTGTCCATGTACAACCTGTCGCTGGCGTGGAATTTTCTCCCCGGAGAGATCTTCATCTTCGACAAGTGGGCGCTGAACAGTAACCTGTACCTGATTGGCGGTGTCGGCAATACCAGCTTCGCCGACGAGGAGCACTTTACCTACAACGTCGGCGTGGGGGTGCGCATACTGGCGAAAGACTGGCTGGCCCTGCGCCTGGATATGCGCGACCATATTTTCGAGCACGAGATATTTGGTGAGCCGATTACCACCAACAATCTCTCCACCCAGCTGGGTGTTTCGATTTATTTCTGATGGATAAAAAACTGACAAAAACAACCGGAGAAACCCGATGCGTAAACTGATTGCCGCTCTCTGTACCAGTGCTGCTTTACTGGCGGGCGCGCCAGCTTCCGCCAATATTCCTGCTGCTGACTTTACCCTCGCGTCCCTCAAGGATGGCAACCTGAAACTGAGCGAGCAGCGCGGCGAAGTGATCATGCTCAATTTCTGGGCTTCCTGGTGCGGCCCCTGCCGCGAGGAAATGCCGCTGCTGAACGATCTGCACGCGCGCTACGAGCCGGTGGGTTTCCAGGTGTGGGGAGTAAACGTGGATGCCAAACGCGAAGACGCCCAGGCGATGCTGAACAGGATCCCGGTGGAATTCCCGGTACTGTTCGATTCCCAGAGCGATGTGAGCAAACTGTTCGGGGTGGAGGCCATGCCCAGCTCCGTATTTATCGACCGCGACGGCAATGTGCGCTACGTACACAAGGGCTACCGCAGTGGCGACGAAGCCGAGTACAAGAAAATCATCAAGGAACTGATCCGGGAATAAGCCATGAGCAAACGCGCGCTTCTACTATTGCCTGTCATGCTGCTGCTCGGCGGTTGTGAAACCCTGATGCCGGAGCCCTGGGTCAAACCCTACGAGCGGCACTACCTGGCGGATCCCATCATGAGCTTTGAGCGGGACCCGGTCGCGGCGGGCTATATGAATCATGTGTACGAAGCGCGCGAAGCGGCACGGGGCGCAGAGGGGGGCTCCGGAGGTGGCTGTGGCTGTAACTGATATGAAAAGGCTGCTGGGCCTGCTGACGATGTCACTGTTCGCGGTGAACGTCGTTGGCGCGGTGTTGCCGGAAGAGCGCGCGGATACCATGTACCACGCCTACAGTGGCGGTGGCGTAACCATCGATGGTCCGTCGGTACTTGTGCGCAAGAATATTGGCAACTCGGTTTCCCTGTCGGCCAATTACTATGTGGATATGATTTCCGGTGCCTCCATCGATGTACAGGCCACCGCCAGTCCCTATTCCGAGCAGCGAGACGAGTTTTCCCTGGGGGCGGATTATCTGGTGGACAAGACCACCATGAGCCTGAGCTATACCAATTCCAGCGAAAACGACTATCAGGCGGAAACCGTCGGCTTTGGCATCAGCCAGGATTTCTTCGGTGACCTCAGTACCCTGTCCATGCGCGTCAGCCTGGGCAGCGACGATGTGATGCGCAACGGTGACGAGAATTTCCTCGAGCAGGCCGAGCACCGGCGCTACTCCCTCGGCTGGAGCCAGATTCTCACTACCAAGCTGATCGCCGAGCTGAGTGTGGAGACGGTGGCGGACGAGGGCTTCCTGAACAACCCCTACCGCAGTGTGCGCTACCTCGACCCGAGTTCCGGCAGCGGCTTCAGCTACCAGGCGGAGCTGTATCCCACCACCCGCAACAGTGACGCGGTCGCCCTGCGTGCAAAATACATGCTGCCCTACCGCGCGGCGATCAAGAGCGAATACCGCCGTTACGCCGACAGCTGGGGTATCAATTCCGACAACCTGGAACTGCGCTATACCCATCCGCTGGAAGCGGAGAACCTGATCCTCGAGGGCAAGTTGCGCTTCTACAAACAGAAGGGCGCGGATTTTTACAGCGACCTGTTTCCCTACGTCGATGCCACCAACTTCCGTGCGCGTGACAAGGAACTGAGTGACTTCACCAGTACTGCCATTGGTATCGGTGCCTCCTACCAGTTACCCGAGCGCTGGGCGCTGTTCAATCGCAGGAACACCGTCAACCTCTACTGGGATTACGTGCTGTTCGATTACGACAATTTTCACGATGTGCGCGTGCACCAGAACAGCTCTGATTACCTGCCAGGCGAAGAGCCCGCCTACCATTTCAACGCCCATGTCGTGCGACTCTTCTGGTCCATGTGGTTCTGATTGCCGCGGACTAGCGTTGCTCAAAAAATGATTTACAGGGGCCGCAAAGGCCCCTAAAGTCCACCCGCTCCTCGGCGAGCACCTGCCCCCTCTGGTGACTTGCCCGCCACTGCCCAGCACCATCCGGCAGTGTTTTTTACCCCTTAGTTAGTTTGCCCCGGGTGGGTTTCATGCTCAGTTATCGTCACGGTTTTCACGCCGGCAACTTTGCCGATGTGCTCAAGCACTGTGTACAGGTGGAAATAATTTCCTACCTGCAGAAGAAAGAAGCCCCTTTCGACTATATCGATACCCAAGCCGGCGCCGGCCGCTATGCACTGGCCTCGGACATGGCGCAGAAAAACTGCGAGTACATGACCGGTATTGGCCAATTGTTCAAAAACTGCGAACTGTCCGGGCTGCAGAATTATCTCCGCCTGATCGAAAAGCTGAACCCGCAGGAAACACTGCTGTACTACCCCGGCTCGCCATTGATTGCCGCGACCATGTTGCGCCCTCAGGACAAGGCCTGGCTGTTCGAGCTGCACCCCAGCGATGCGGTAAAGCTGCGCGATAACGTGCCGCGCGGGCGGCAATGTCAGGTGCGCGAGGAAGACGGCTTTGCCGGGCTCGCCGGCCTGCTGCCCAGCCGCGCCCGCCGCGCCCTGGTGCTGATCGATCCCCCCTACGAACAGAAGGCCGACTATCAGAGGGTGGTTGCCGCGCTGCAGCTGATCCATCGCAAGATGGCCACGGCGACGGTGGCCCTGTGGTATCCGGTGGTGGAGCGGCAGCGTATCGACGCCCTGGAAAAGCAGCTGGTTGCCAGTGGCATCCGCAATATCGAACTGTTCGAACTGGGCGTGCGCGCCGATGCCGAGGGCCACGGCATGACGTCGGCGGGGATGATTGTGATCAACCCGCCCTGGACCCTGCGCGCGCAGATGGAGGCGCTGTTGCCGCCTCTCGCCGCAACCCTCAGTGCCGATGGCGGGCACCACTATCGCTGTGTGACCCTGGTTGCAGAATAGGGGGGTGGATTGGTCGAGCCCGCGCGTCTCACCTTGTCAGGCCACAGTCTGTTGTTGTATGTTTTCCAGCCAGAACAATAATCAACCGGGCGCGTGAAACAAGCGGCCATTCTCCAGTGGACCACACACTGCCCTGGTGAATGACCCTGACTGTCATCGCGTAACCGGCCCCGCGGCCCGCACAGCGGCCGTCGCGGGTACAGCGATGACGACTTGCCTATGCCCCAGACCTGCCACAGGTCCCTCTGCGCCCTACTGTTGGCGGCACAACTGAGTGTCGTGCCGGCGGTATTGGCTGTGGGTGCCTCGCCGTCGGCTACCGAGGTCGCCGCCGCGGCCGCAACCACGTATTTGTTCGAAATTCCCGCCCAGCCACTGGATCAATCCCTGCTGGCCTTTTCCCGTCAGACCGGTCTGGCGGTGATGGTCGCCACCGCGCAGGACCGCTCCGCCAACACCCCCGATGAACCCGCCCCCATGGTGCGTGGCGAATACACCGCGGAAGCGGCCCTGGAGCGGTTGCTGGCGCATACCGACTTCCGCTACCGCCGGGTGGATGGCCAGGGGGTGGTGATACTGCCTCCCAGGGCTGAGATTTCCGAGTCCGTGGTAGAGCCAGATGAAACACCGGTACCCCGCGCCTTGCTGGAGGAGGTGGAAGTGGTGGCGAGCAAGCGCCGCACCAACCTGCAACAGACCCCCATGACGGTCACCGCCCTCAGTGGCAGCACCCTGGAAGAGCGCAATATCGACAGCCTGCAGGAAATGGCCGCGGAAGTGCCCAGCCTGAAGGTGGCGCGCAATGGCGACCACACCGCCTCCATGCTGTACCTGCGCGGTGTGGGTTCGGACAATCACACCGAAGCCGGCGATTCCGGCGTCGCCACCCATGTGGATGGCATATTCAGCAGCCGGGTGCAGGGCTCTGCGGTCTTGCTTTACGACCTCGACCGGGTGGAAGTGCTGCGCGGGCCCCAGGGCACGCTGTTCGGGCGCAATTCCACCGGCGGTGTCATCAACTACCACACCGCGCGACCGCAGCAGGACTGGTCTTCCAGCCTGTCCGTTTCCGTCGGCAATTACGGGCTGCAGAAATTCACCGCGGTGGCCAACGCGCCGCTCACGGACGACTGGGCGCTGCGCTGGGCCGCGGTTTCCGAGCGCGCCGACGGTTACACCGACTACACGCCGGATTCCATTTACGCCAAGCGTGCCGACCGCTACAACAATACCGACCTGTTCAGCCACCGCCTCAGCTCCAGCTGGCAGATCAACGACGGGCTCGACTGGTGGCTCAGTTACGAGCGCTTCGAGGATCGCGGCGCCGGAAGCCTGCCGGTGGTGGACTACGACACGCCGGTCACCATCGACACCCCCGGTCACACCCTCCTCGACCAGGACGCATTGCGCAGCCGGGTCGAGCTGGATCTCGCCGGCGGCAGGTCGCTGGTGTATATCGCCGGCTACGGCTTTACCAGCCGCAGTCAGGACTGGGATGCGGACCGCAGTGGCGCCGTGGGCAGCGAGACGGATCCCGCCATCTATCACCAGAGCAACCGCACCGTGTGGTCGGAGTACCGCGCCCGCCAGCACGAGTTGCAGCTGAAAAGCAGCGACGACGAGCGCCTGCGCTGGCTGATCGCCTACTTCAACTTTGCCGAGAAAAACGCGATCCGCTTCGACCTGGAGCACCAGGATACCGACGGCAGCGGCTGGGGAGATGCGCCCGCGCACAGTTTCCAGCAGCCCAACCGCGGAACCCGTCTCGACGCCTTCTACGGACAGCTGGACTACGACCTGAGTGCCCGGTTGCAGGTCAGTGCCGGGGCGAGAACCGGGCGCGACCAGCGCTATGACCGCGGTGGTCGCAATATCGCCTGCCCGGACCTGATCCGAAGCGATCGCGGTGGGGTACTGGGGCCCATTGCGGTCAACCGGGAGTCCGCTGCCGCGGGCCAGTGTTTTGTCGCCAACTACAACGACGTCGACCAGGCCTGGCGCAGCACCACCGCGATGGCGCGGCTTTCCTATCAGCCGTCGGACCAGGCGCTGCTCTACCTGCACTACGCGGAAGGCTTCAAGCCGGGCATCGTGCAGGATGGCGCCAAACTTTCCGGGAGCTACTCCGGCGCTGACGATCCCGCCTATAAAAACGCCCTGAACGCCCTCATCGCCCGCAACAACAATGGCGCTGCGTTCGTGGGCCCGGAAACCAGTGCGAATATCGAGCTCGGTTTCAAACTCGGCCTGCTGGACGGCGGCATGACCCTGAATGGCGCCCTGTTCGATACCCGCTATCGCGACCTGCAAGTGTCCGGCATTGCGGTGGAAGAGGATGGCACCGAACTGATCCGCTCAACCAATGCGCCCTCTGCGACCATTCGCGGTGTGGAGCTTGAGCTCAACTGGGCCAGCAGCCTGAATGGCCGGGTCAGCGGCTTCCTCTCCCTGCTCGACGCCCGCTACGATCACTTTCTCGCCGTCGATAACGAATTCCCGCGCTACGGGCAGACCTGGAACCCGGGCGCCGGCAATGCCGAATTGCCCGACCTGCTGGACTTCAGCGGCAACCGGCTGAAACAGGTGCCCAAGGTGAGCCTGGGGCTCAACTACCGCCACGGCCTGCCCCTCGGCAGCTGGGGCCGCGCCACCGCCAGGGTGGGGTTGCGCTACGCGTCCAGCATGTATTTTGACGAGGCCAACCGCGGCGACCGCAGCGGGATACTGCTGGACAACCGCACCGGTCAGTGGATCGAGGACCCCGCGGGCCCGGCACCCGACGTAGACCGGCAGCCTGCCTACAGCCTGTGGAATGCCGGACTCAAACTGCAGCCCGCGGCCGGCAACTGGTGGCTGGACCTCTACGGCGAGAACCTCACCAATACCGCCGTAGCCAACGATGTGCAGGAGGCGGACATCGCCGTGCCCGAATACTACTACGGCGCCCCCCGCACCTTTGGCGTCCGTATCGGCCTGCATTTCCACTGAGCGCAACAATAGTCGTGATTTTTACCGCGAAGGGGGGACGATTGGGTCCCTGCCGCCGTTATATCGGCAAGAGAAGTAGATTCCAGCGCCCGGTAGAGGCGTCAAAACAACAGATAAATACAACAAAAAAGATGGTGAAGAGAATCCATGGCGACAGCGTGGGCGAGCCCATTGGCGACCGATAACGACAAGGACTTGGATCACTACTACCGCGAATATCACCAGGAACTGTGTCGATATGCGGTGAGTAAATTCGGGTTGTCGTACAGCGAGGCCGAAGACCTGGTGCAGGAGGCGTTTGCGCGCATGGCACCACAGCTTCGGGTTGGCGATATCGAGCACGTGAGAGCCTTCCTGTACCGGTCGGTGCACAACGCCACCATTGATGCGTTGCGCAAAGGCCAGGTGCGGGAGAGCTACGCGCAATCGGTACAGGACGATCCCGAACGGGATCAGGACACCCTGGGCCCCGAGCGCGTGGCCAGCAGCCGGCAGTTCCTCGGGCTGATCAACCGCGCCCTGTGGAGCATGCCCCACAAGCGCCGGCGGCTGTTGCTGATGAATCGTGTCGACGGCCTCTCCTACGCGGAAATCGCACGGCGGGAAGGGCTCTCGGCAACCGTAGTGAAAAAACACGTAGCGAAAGCCCTGGCCGGGTGCCAGGAAGCGCTGCGTTTACATGGTGGAGAAGTGTGATGACGACTGGCAACAGTCACCCGCAGATGGATATCCGGCAGGTGGAGGCCGAAGCCCGGCAGTGGTTTATGTTGCGGGCAGAGCGCAACCTCACCGCGGAAGAACAGTCTGCCTACGACACCTGGATGCAGCAGGTACACAACCGCAGTGCCTACCGGCAACTGGAGCAGATCGACCGCAGCCTCGCGGCACTGGCCGCCGGCGAAGACGGCGCGCGCCTGCGCCAGCGCGGCGGCTTCGACGAGTTTATGGATAAATTGCGCGGGCTGTTCGGCAACCTGGCGGGCGCAGGCCCGGTGGCGGGCGTGGCTTTTGCCTGCACCCTGATGCTTGCTGTGGGTGTGGTCTATCTCACCCCTGTACAGCAAGAGGCGGGTGCGCAGGCCTATGCCTCCGAACTGGCCCAGCAGCGTATCGTCACCCTGGAAGACGGCAGCGTGGTTACCCTGGGCGGTGACTCCGCCATCGAAGCGCAGTTCACTGAAGATCGACGCAGCGTAAAACTCCTGCGCGGTCAGGCCTTCTTTGAGGTGGCCAAGGATGCTGCGCGCCCCTTCTTCGTCAACGCCACGGGTGCGGAAATTCGTGTGGTTGGCACCCGCTTTGACGTGCGTGCCGGCAACGCCCATAACCCGGCGGTAAAAGTCACCGTGGAAGAGGGCATCGTCGACGTCGCCAGCCGCAGTGCGAGAGGCGCGGAATCTGGCCCCGGTGCGAAGGTGCGTCTGGTCGCCGGGCAGCGGGTGAGCGTCAACGAGCAGCAGCTGAGTACCGTCGAAACAGTGGATGCCGCCCAGGTCGCCGGCTGGCGCCAGGGCAAGTTCAGCTACCGCGATGCGCCGCTGTCCGAAGTCGTCGCCGACGCCAACCGCTACCGCAAAAACCGCATCGTGATCGGCACCCGCGAACTGGAAAACCTGCGGGTAACCACCGCGTTCAATGCGGACCAGGCGGATACCCTGGTGGCGATGCTGGAGCAGTCGCTGCCGGTACGGGTGTTCAAGGAGCCGGACGGGCGGGTGGTGATCTGGCCGGGAGCGGTTGAAGATTGATCTGAAAGGACAATGCAAAGGAAAATAAAAAAGCCCGGATAAGTCCGGGCTTTTTTTGTGGGGTCAGAAATTCAGCCAGTTTACTTCCAGAACTGCCACCATTTCCTGCTGTGTTCTTCACGGGCCGTCTGACCCTTTTCCGAGCCCTTGCCCAGTTCCTTGCGCTCCTGCTCGGCTTTTTTTGCAGCCTGCTCTTCGAAGCCCTTGCGCTTGTCTTCGGCTTTTGCGGATTCCTCTTCGATTTCCTCGGGCATGTCAGATTTCGCTGCCTCTTTGGCCGCGCGCTTCTCTTCCGCCTTCAGTCGCTTTTCTTCCGACTTGCCGCCCTTGCCTTCGGGTTTGGCAGGCTTGTCTTGCATATGCGCCTGGGCTTCCGCCGGTGCCTTGGTTTTCATCATGTCTTCGCCGGTAGTTTCCGGCTTGTCAGCCAGTGCTGGTGCGACGAACGCGAAACTGGTGAGGGCGGCAATGAGGGGCTTTTTCATGGTCTCTCCTGTACCTGTTGTAATTTGGTGGCTACATACTGACTTATGGGTATGAATTTATGCTGAACGGATGGACTGGTGATTTGATGTGGTTCTCAAAGTGCGCAATTAAAAGGCGAGGGATGGAGGCGAACGCATCGCAATAGCCGCGGGATTATAAAGGTCGACAAGAGCTCAATCCCGCCTCCTAAGTGAGTACCCATCTGCAAGCTCATCCTGTTTTCGGATCTCACTGAACGGTAGTAAACAACCCTGTATACCAGCAAAGACTGCGTTCAAGAACCGCTCGCTACAGCAAACCTTCCTGTTTGACGAATTTTGCGAATAGAGGAAAGCGGCGTTAAAAATCACAAGAAAATCCAGCCTATACTCTACGAATCTTTTTGTTGAGGCGGCTCATGTCGCATTCTCGGCCTAAAAAATGGAGCATATAGAGCTAATGCGTCGGTTGATAATTGCAGCATTGCTAATGGCAGCTCATATGCAAGTGATAGCTTCTGCGTATGTATCGCCAGCCCCCGACCTGGTTGCCGCCAAACTCGAGGATAATCAGTTGTACTTCAGTTTTGCCTCAATGGACGGTAAATCCTACGAGCTGGAACTACGGCACAGTGAAAAAATGAAAGAAGCAGTGCGTAAGTATATGGAGCGGTATGGATTCGCGGGTAACTATCTCTCCGAGAAAGAACCAATGACGAGGCCAACAGTGCTCTTTGTCATATCCATAAACCAAAGGCCGATTCCGTGCGAAGAAAAATGGCAGTATGTCATCAATATTGAGGCCAAGCTGATGCGGCCTGTAACGTTTCCAGTCAATGGTATTTTCCACGAAATCGAAGTCACGGTTTTTGAAGAGTTCGGGCAGAAGGTTCTGCCTCCGGAAGATAATGACATCTACCCGCGACTAATTCGTGAGCTGGAGACCCGGACCTTTTCGATAATGAGAGTGATTGAGGCATCCAACAAGCCGTTGGTCGTCGAGCGAGCTAGCTGACCACTACAGTGCTCGCTCTTGAGTGGCGTCAGGCAGATGTTTGAGGAGCTTTAAGCGGTGATAAATTGGTTGTCCAAAGGCGGAAGAATCGTAATAGCCTAAGGGCTATTACGACCCTGCGGGGTTTACGCCCGCCTTCCAGGCGAACGCCCTTCGGGTGCCCAGAGGCGGAAGAATCAGAACAGCCTAAGGGCTGTTCTGCCCCTGCGGGCTTCGCGCTGGCGCGCTCGTTGCAAATCGCTGGCGCGATTAGTCGAACCGCGGTGGTAGTGTCTCAAGTGCATCCATGCACTTGACCCTTCGGGTGCCTTCGGCAGACCAAAACGCTCCCGGCGTTTTGTCATCCGCCCTCGGAGCCATAAAAAAAGCCGCACCCTTTCGGGAGCGGCTTTTTGTATGGTGCCCAGAGGCGGAATCGAACCACCGACACGGGGATTTTCAATCCCTAAAAACGGCTCTCGTTAGGACTGTTACCACCATAGACCGGCCGTTTTAGGTGTTTTTCGCGCTTACTTGCAGTCGTTCCCGCTCCTTTGCGTTGACACTTTGTTGACGTTCCAGGGTGGCCAGGGGGTTCTTCTCTACCGCGTCTGCCAGGTGCCGGGGCGCCAGTTTTGCGTACCTCACCGTCATGGTCAGGGTTTGGTGGCCGAGGATGTCTTTCAGTTTGAGGATATTGCCGTCATTCATCACGAAGTGGCTTGCGAAGGTGTGGCGCAGCACGTGGGTCATCTGCCCATCTGGCAGGTGGATCCCGGCGCGCTCCACCGCTCCCCGGAATGCCTGGTGGCAGGTCTGCGGGAACAGGCGGCCGATTCTCGGGCGCCCACGGCGCAGATCATCTTCCAGCTCCGGGGCAATGGGCACAGCCCGCGCCTTGCTGTTCTTGGTCTTAACATAATGGACCTTGCCGTTCCGGATCTGCTCCGCCCGCAGGTTCTCCGCCTCGCCCCAGCGCGCACCCGTGGCCAGGCACAGCCGCGCGACCAACACAACATCCGGATTCTTGGACTCTTCCAGCTCCGCCAGCAACGCGCGGATCTGATCCAGCTCCAGATAGATCAGCTCCGACTCGTCCAGTTTGATTTTGGGTACATCTTTGAGGGGGTTGCCGTGCGGCCAGTTGCGCAGCTTGCCGAGGGTGCCGAATACGGCGGAGAGGTAGGCGTGTTCGTGGTTGAGGTTGTTGGGGGAGACCAGCTTGTCACGCTTCTGCTGCTTTTCGGTGAGGCGGCGGTTGCGGTACCGCAAGAAGTCTTCACCGGAAAATGTACGCGCGACGGGGTTGCCCAGCCGCTTGCAGATCCCGTCCAGCTTTCCCTTGCGCTTGGCGCCATCTTTCAGGGTGTGGCCGTGCAGCGTGTACCAGTCCTCAATCAGATCCTGCAGGCGGCGTTTGTCTTTCGATGGTGGGGTCCAGTCACCCGCAACCGCCTGGGCTTTCTGCAGCTTTTCGTAGCTTTCTGCATCCTTCTTTTTCTCGAAGGTGCGGCGCACACGCTTGCCGCCGCGACCCTCGGGCTGGATATCAACCTGCCATCCGGTTTTTACCTTTTTGATCGCCACAGGCTAACCCTCAGCTGGCCTGCTTGATGTGATCTTCCAGGTAATACCCCTCGGGGATCTGCTTCGCTTCGATCTTGGCGGCAATCAGCCTACATAAGTTTTCCTGGCTATTTTTCAGGTCATCCACATCGATGTAACCCTCATACGTCAGCCAAGGCATGACCTCAGGGAACATTGCCCCAATTTTTGCGAACTCATCCTCAGCCATTCGCACCTTCTGCTGTTCGATGTTTTTCATGCGAACCCAGTCAATTCCCACGATCTCACCAAACTCTTCTCTCGTAAGCCCCATCAGCTCACGAAGTCCCTTCAGGCGTTGCCCAGCTCTTAATTTCATCCCCGTATTCCTTTTCTCTAGTCGGCAATCCACTGCCTACAACTTCCGGTTGTGTACCTCACACAGTGGAGTTTTTACACATTGAGGCATAACAAATCAACTTCAAAGGCTAAGAAATATGCCTGAAGTAGTAAAAATGAGGTGGTGTGGAGGGTTTCGAGCGTAGTTTCTATGCCCGTGAAGATAAAAAAGTGTTGACTAGACCCTTGGGGCGTAAATACTATGCTCGAACACGATTGATGCACTACAACCACGGAGCAATAAAAATGGAACCGCAGCACACATCAGGAACGACTCACCAAAAAACCGCCCCAGTAATGCTTGCCAGCCCGGTAATGACCCGCGAGCGCTTCTCCGAGACCTCCGGCCTGCGCGACGGACAGATCCGCGGACAGATCGACCGCGGCCACCTACCGGTGTTTTTTGTCGGCCGCTTGGCTCTGGTAAACGTCGCCGCACTTACCTGGCCGGATCTGGAATTGCACCCCTGCCCGCTGATGACCAAGGACGCTTTCGCCAAGGCCAGCGGTCTGCGCGAGCAGCAGGTGGTTTCTCAGATCGACCGCGGCAACCTCCCTGTCCGCAAGATCGGCCGCCTGTCGCTGGTCGACGTCTCCGCGCTGGTCAAGCGCTGTATCGCCGAAGCGAACAACGTCATCACCCTTTAATCCCGCGCAGGCAAAGGATTTCCAATGGATTACCACGAGATAAATAAAGCGGTAGTCGAGGCGCTGGAGGGGGACCGTTCTCTGGCTCTCAAGCTCAACACCACCACCAACGTCTACCGAGGCCACTGCCCGGAATGCGAGAAGAAAACCGCATGGATCAGTGCGGAAAAGCCGGTGGTTCTGCGCTGCAACCGCGAAGACAAATGTGGATACCAGGAGCGCGTCAGAGACCGTTACCCGGAAGCATTTGAGAGCTTGTCCAAGCGCTTCCCGTCTACCAACGAAGACCCAAAAGCCACCGCCCGGGCCTATCTTTCCGTTCAGCGCGGATTCCCCACGGCGGATCTGGAAGAGTGTTTCGAACAGGGCTTCTATAAATTGCCGGACGGCACCTGGGCAGAGACTGTGCGCTTCCCCCTGTTTGGCACGGGCCAGAATCACTGGGAACGCATCATCGACAAAGCCCACGTCGACAAGGCCGGGCAGAAAGCGAATTTCAAAGGCGGATACAGAGGCAAACACTGGGCGCCGCCCGGGCAGGAAATCAAACCGATGGAAAAGGTCTTCATTGTTGAAGGCATTTTCCACTGTATCGCCATGCACCTCGCCGGATACAAAGCGGTGAGTGCATTCAGCTGTTCCAATCTCCCACGCGAGCTCATCGAAGCCAACAAGGGGCAGGGCATCATCTGGCACCTGGCCTACGACGACGAGCCCGGTGCGCGCAAGCACATCGCCAAGTACTTCAAAGAGCTGAAGAAGCAGGACGAGACCGTAGAGATCGCACTCACCGGCAGCAGCAAAGACTGGGACGATCTCTACCGGGAAAACCAGCTCACTGAAAAAACCATCGAGCAGTGCATCTGGCGCGGCCGAGTATTTATTGCCGAGAGTCCCCGCCGCAAAGCCTACGCCCTGTACGGTTGGACCCGCTTCAGCAAAACCGTCTTCGAGCACGACGACAACCTCTACTCGGCCAGCTTCTCCCTGGAGAAATTCAACAAGGCCAGCGAAGGCGAGCAGTTCGATTGGGGCTGGAGCTGGGACGCCTTCAACCAGGCGGTGGAAGTCAAAGACATCTGCAACTGCGTACCGGAATTTCTCTACACCGAGACCGACCGGCTAACCGGCGAGCGCCGTTACTTCTTCAACATCCGCAAAGCGCACAGCAACCTGCGCTACCTCGGCGGCTTCTCGCCCAACGCCCTCGGGGATCCACGCGCATTCAGCACCGCCCTCATGAGCAACACCGATGGTGGCTACTTCGAAGGTGGCGCCGGAGACCTGAAGATCCTCAAAGCCCGCTGGATGAACACCAAAGTCACCCGTGTGCAGACCATCCCGCACATCGGCTACGACGAAGACAGCCGCGCCTACATCTTCAATGGCTTCGGTTACCAGCAGGGAAAGCTGATGCTTGCCAACGAAGACGGCTACATCAAACCCGGTGACACCGCCGTAAAAACCACCCTGGAAGATATCAAGGTGGAGCACAGCACCGAGTTCACCGGCGACTGGCTGCAGGACTTCATCAAGGTTTTTCACTACAACGGCGTTGCCGCCCTCGGCTACTTCACCGCCAGCCTGTTCGCCCGTCAGATCAAGGAAAAGCACCAGGCCTTCACCTTCCTAGAAATCACCGGCGAGCCGGACGCGGGTAAATCCACCCTGATTCGCTTCCTGTGGAAACTGCTAGGCCGCGACAACTTCGAAGGCATCGACCTGCTCAGCACCTCCGCGTCCAGTTACGGCCGCCACCTCGGCAAGGTCAGCAACCTGCCGGTGGTCGTGATCGAGAGCGACCGCGAATCCGTCAGCAGCAGTGGCGGACGCCCGGCCAAGCCGTTCGAATGGGACATGTTCAAAAAGGCCTACGACCTGGACGGTGTGATCGACACCCGCGGGGTCAAGACCAACGACAACAAAACCTTCGACCGCATCTTCCGCGCCAGCCTGGTCATAAGCCAGAACGCCACCGTGCAGGCCTCCGCCGCCATGCTCTCGAGGATCGTGCACCTGCACTGCACCACCGCGCACAAGCGCCTGGAAAACCGCCCGATCGCCGACCGCCTAAAGCGCCAGTCAGTGACCGAGCTCGCGGGTTACCTCCATCAGGCGCTCACCAACGAAGACGCCTACCTGAAGCACTTCTTCAGCGCCTTCGAGCAACACCGGGCAACGCTGAGTGATGAAAGCACCCTCACTCAGGGCCGCATCATCGACTGCCATGCACAGGCAATGGCCGCGGTAGACGCCCTGCAGGTACTGCTGCCGGCACTCACCCCGGTGGACCTGCAGCACACCCACCAGCACCTGCTGTCCCGCGCCCACGACCGCCAGCAGCGGCTCAACAAAGACCACCCCATCGTCGAGCAGTTCTGGGACACCTACCACTTCATCAACGACCAGATGATGTTCATCGACGACCAGGACGGCGAGCGCAACGTGCCCACCGAGCGCCTCAATCACAGCAACGACCCGGCGCTGATCGCCATCAACCTCAACGAGTACCTGGAGCACTGCCGCAAGCGCGGACAGGAGCTGGTGCCGGTGGCGGAACTCAAGCAGTTGCTGCCTACCAGCCAGCGCTATCCGTTCGAGGTTTGCAAAAAGGTGAGATCCCGTCAGCCGCAGGGTGGATTCCCTCGCTGCTGGGTATTTCGGAAGAAAGGCGGAGTTGGGCGGTAAGCGTCCAATTCGTGTTTTTTTTGGCCTAGAGAAAAGAAATTTCAAAACGTGGGCATACCCACAGAAAACCGGGAACACACGGAAGTAAAGAAAATGAAAAAGTTAAAAACCTATGAAATACAACAACTTAACAGCACAAGAACAGCAATCCCAAGTGGGCACATGACCGTGCACGCACTGTGCACGGCTGTGCACACCCGAAATGCCACATGTTCCCGCGATTTCCAGATTTTGGGCACAACCCCAAATGCCCGCAAAGCCAGTAACCACGGGCCCTCCAGCAAACCGAGAAAAATCGCGTGCACATCCGTGCCCAGCAGCGTGCCCACACGGCAAATCCGCGCAAGCCGCATGGTTACTGGCTTTGCGGGGAGTTCCCGCGCCGCGTGCACGATGTGCCCGGTTTAAAAACCCCTTACACACAAAAACGCAACTGCCAGCCCAACAAGGAGCAATGAAATGAGTGACCAAAACCGCACTGAAGAACTGCCGCAAGTGGCGCTGTTCTGGGACAACTACCACCGGATACACCGCGAAACCGAAGGCGAGCCGCTGAACCACAGCGTCAATCCGGACTACATCGCACTTGACCTGAATCGATACGTCGAGGAGTGCCACAAGCTGGCACTGGATCCCGGAAACATTCGCGGCCTGAAAATCTGGCTGCAGACCAGCAAGCGCCACCCGTATGTGGGCAATAAGTCGGTGAGGTCACAGCACAACAAAAACAAAACTAAGCGCTGCATGGTCTTCGAGCGTTTCCCCGAGGGCGCCGATCTACGCCCCCGCGTGCGCCGCTTCACCACCGACCTCTCCGGCTTCGCCAGCGAAGCCCTTGCCGACGAGCTCTACCGCCTCGCCTTCAGCATCGAAGAAGTACTGCTGCTGATGGGCGCCGAGCCGGGGCAGGACTACACCGCCATCGAACTGGTGCAGGAGGCCGGCCGCTACCTGCGCAAAGAGAACTGGCAGGAGATGGATCGCCCCATCCCCGTCGAGCCCCGCGGCCAGATCCTGTAACCGGAGCCAGCCATGACCACGCCCGCACTGCCGCCGCTGATCACCGAGGCCAAAGACACCTACAGCGAGGCCCACCGCCGCAACTGCCTCGCCTGGCACCTGCTCTGCAACCGCTCCCGCGGCGAGATCAAGGAGTGGCTGCACAAGCAGAGCGAGGCCATGGCCAGCGACATGCGCGACCGCCTCAACCAGCTGCGCCACCAGGTGCGCGAAATGCGCCGGGAGGCTGCCGGGGCATGAACCAGCGCGCACTGCGGCTCTTCCACACCGTGACCGAGGCTGAGGTGTTCAACGCCTGGCTCAACAACGTGCAGGTGAACAAGGCCTGCAGCTGGGAAGAAGTAGTGCGGGATGAATTGATTTTCGGCTGTCTCGCCCGCGAGGCCGCCTACACACACCGCGGGCAGCGCCCGCCCAAGTATTCACGGATTAAACCGTTAACCACCGAGGAAGCGACCATGAAAGAAGTGTTTGTACTCGACGTAGCCCAAGCCCGTCAGATCCGCCTGGCACTGGCCCTCTGCCGCGAACGCATCGCATGCCCTGAGACCACCACCGTGGCCCGGGAAGAGGCCGTGCGCGAGCTCCGCGCCGCGCAGGACATCTTTATCGACCACGAAGAGCGCGCAGCCACCCTGCAGCAACTCAACCGCGAACAGTGGGGTGCTGCCAGTGCTTAAAGCCACCATCGCCCTGGGCCCGGTTCTGCTGCGCAAGATCGAGGCCGCCGCCGCAGAGAAAGAAGAAATCGAAGCACTGCTGGTACGTGAACCGCTGCTCGCCGAGCAACACGCCAACCGCTACCTGCAGGTAACCGCCGAGCTCGCCGCCTTTGGCGAGCAGGTACTGAAGATGGCCAAGGCCATGCAAAGCGACGCCGTTGTTGGGCGCCTGCACTGAATATTTCGGGGGAAATAAAAGTGACAGAACAGCAATTGGCAGCTTACGAAAAGCTGCAAACCATTCCGGAAAAAGTCCGCTTCCTGCTCGATATCGGCGTCACCGCCGATCTCGACATGGAGGAGCTGGATATCACCTACCGCGCCCATGTTGGCGACGTGCGCCTGCCGGTTTCTGGCGCTTCGCGGCTGACCGCCATCGAGCGAGGCAAAGCCTGGCTGGAAGAGAAGTTGGCCCAAGCGGAAGGAGACAACGCATGAAACTCTGGACCTATATCACCGGCCTCGCCGCGCTGATTTTCTGCGGCACCTCGCTGGTGTTCACCGTCGGCCTGTGGATCTCCATTCCCGGCGGCGCCGGTGCCCAGCTGGTGGCGGGCCTCACCGCCACCGCGCTGGAGCTGTGCAAATTCAGCTTCGCCCCGTTGGGCTGGTGGCTGCGATCGCAAGGCAGGGCTGTGGGGTACGCCCTGCTGATCCTGTGGCCGCTGCTGGTGTTGATCAGCATCGCCGCCACCGTTGGCTTCCTCGCCAGCCACACCGAACGGAGCCAACAGCTGAACGCCCGCGGCAGCCTGGAATACCGCACCCTGCAACAGCAGCTGGCCAGCGTTGAACAGCAGATCGACACGCTCAATACCGTGATCGCGACCGATGCCGCCAACGGCTACCGACAGCGCGCCATCGAAACCGCCGCGCAGCTGCAGCAACTGGAGCAACAGCGCAGCCAGGCACTGGCCCAACTGCAAACCATCCATGAAACCACCCCCGGCAGCGCTTCAGACAGCGCAGGCGCCACCTTCGGCACTCTCGCCGCCCTCACCCACAGCGACGCCCGCCAGCTGCAGCACAGCGGCTTTCTGGCGCTCGCCATCATCACCGACGTGGTTGGGCTGGTGGCACTGATGGCGTTCAACAGTGCATTAACGGCAAAGCCAACCGTTCAACGCACCGAACAGCCGCAGCCGCGCACCGTTAAACGGACTGAACGCAAACCACAGCCCGTTGAGCCGGAACAGCAACGGGAAACGGAAATCGCGCTCAACAGCGAACAGCAGCAACTGGCCGAACGCATCACCGCCGGTGAATTCGGCGAGCGCCCGGTGCTGCGCAACATCAACCGGGAAGTGCGCGGCGGCAACCAGGTGGTGAAACCGGTCTTCGACCACCTGCAGAAAACCGGCGCCCTGATCCGCGACGGCCGCGGCTTCGCGCTCGCCTGACACTGACGTACCAATAACAAGGAAAAGAAAATGAGCAAGAGAATCACTTTAGAAATGGCGCAATTCCGACTGGCCACCGTGCGCACCAAACTGAATGCCGGTCTTGGCGATGGCCGTGGCGACGATAGCCGGAAAATGTATGCGCGTGTGGATGGTGCCAATGGCCAGCAGCGCTTTCTGGAGCTCACCGCCGATAACTTTCAGATCGATGATGACGGGCTGTTGATTCTGGATTTCTCAGAAAAAGACGCTCAACTGAAAGATCGGGTTCGTTCCGAGATGACCGAAGCCCAGCGCAAAGCTATGGAACTGTACAAGCCGCCTTTCAAATTTATGCACGGATACATTTTCGATGCGGACCACAACATGGTCAGCGATAACGGGGATCTGGAAGACCAGGCTGCTGGGGTTGCGCGCATTCGAGGCTGGGGACGACTTAGCTACATGGAAAATCCCGAGCAGTTGCAGGACGCGGCTGGCGAACTGTTTGCTCTGGCATTGACTCGGCTCTGGGAGGAATTTCAGCCGGAGGCCGCGGAATGAAAAAGCTCACCGAAGAACAGCTACAGGCGAAGATCGATGCGCTGCCGAAAGAGCACCCGCCCATGAAATACAGCGTGATAGTCACCGACCAAAAGGGGAACTACCTTGCAACCAGAATCGTTCGCGCAAGCTCTCCGGAGCGCGCACGTCTCGTCGGGTTCAAGGTGAATTACTACGTGTTCGGCCAGCGGAAGAGCTTTGATGCGGCTGCATCGCTTTTGCCACCGCAGGAAAGGTTGACCGCATGAAAATCCAGAAAATCAAATTGCCAACTCCGGCTTACGTCTGGCGAGAAAAACGGTGCTGCCGCGTGGTGCGATCCAGCGGCACCACCTACTTCGACAACCAGCGCAACCGCTGCGGACGCATGGCCCGCTACAACATGAACGGCATTGCACTCTGCACCCAGCACGCGGGCGAGGCAGCGCTGAAGCACCTAATCGACAATCAGGGAGCCGCCAGATGAGCTACGAACACAAAACCGCCTACCGCATTTACAAGCTCGGCCCGCAGGGCGAAAAGGACTACGTGCGCAAGATCCACTTTAACTGCCTGCCCGATCTCGCCGGGAACAAGCCGCAGGAGGCGGCGCTGTACCACCGATCGTGCGCGGAGCATGTGGCGGGAAAGCTGCACCGCCTATGCCTGGAACCGCACGTTGCGGTGGTGGCGGAGGTTGCCCACGAGGATGATTTCCAGTGCTGTCTGGATGAGCGCAAGTGCGAGTTTCTTGGCTGGATTGATGATGATTGGCCCTCGTACAACCACGTACAAGCACAAAACCATTGACACGACAGCCGGGCAGCCGCTAATGTTTCCCGCACTAGAACTCATTAGCGGCTCCCCGCACCGACATCTGCGGTTTTTTTGTGCCTGAAATAAGGTACAACCCAGCTTTATGGCCGGGTGGAGAGGCGTGGAATACAAGACCTTTCGGGGGAATACCGCCCGGAGCTTCTAATGGGCTCTAGTTGACACCCGGCTTACCAGTTACTACCTGGTGAGCCGTTCAATACTAAAACCATTAGGAGGCCCACCATGGCCAAGATCATCAATGCGGACTTCCGCAACCAGTCCACCCAGATTCACCTCTCCCTGGAACAGTACGCCCACTTCACCGCCGGCGATGGCCTGTTTATAAAAGGCCCGGGCGGCGAGATGCTGGGGTTTATCCACGAAGACACCTTCGAGCACGCCATCAACGATCTGGCCGTTCTCGAGCGCATGAGCGAAGCGCGGGCCAAGATGGCCCTGATCGCCGCCACCCTGACCCCCGGCCAGCCGCTGGAACTCGGCCCCGACATGCAGATGGGCCTCGCGGTTATTCTCGACGAGATTCAGGAAGGGCTCAGCCCGGCGGAGGACCGCGTATGACCCGGCAACAGAAAGCGCAGCAGTGGCGCGAGCACAATGGCTACACCGGCAAGGGCGGCGTGGTGGTTCTGTTTGAGGGCAAGGTATCCGGCTGGATGAATGAACTGCGCGATCCGCAGGGCTGGGAACCCGGTTGCATCGCCCTCGATGAGCAGGGCAAGGCATGGCAGAGCGTGGGCGGTGACGCCTACAACGGCGCGGAGCGCTGGGAACCGCTGAACTGATACCGGAACACAAACAACAAGGGCTGCAATCGCAGCCCTTTTTTATGGTCACTCAGCAGTGGTTTCTGTCAGCGCTTCGGCCAGTGGCCGGGGATCGGGAGCCAGTTTTTCCGCCAGAGCCAGAAAAGCCAAAACCGCCTTATCTAGCCTGCTGAACGTTTTGGCTGTATTTGGATAAATACTGTTTACGTGCCAGGGGCGGTGGCTATTTTCTTCGACGTAACAGATCACCACGTCATGGGCTTTATGTGGGTTACCATTCTTGAAATAACGGTGCAGCGTCATGGCGTCCGCGTAAGGATCGATATACCACCCGCATATTTCGAACCACTCGACAAAGGGTTCAAGAGCCTCCTGGAAACTGGTTACCCCGGCGAGTGCCTGCTCAAGGATTACCTCGGTCGGCTGTGGGGCGCACTCTCCGCCTATTTGTATTTTCGCGGTGGCGAAGGTCTTCAGCGCTTCGCTCTCGATGCAGTAGGCCCGCAGGCGGGTGCCGTCTTCGCTCAGGCTGCGCGGCGAGATCCGCCGCTTGCTGCCGGGCTTTGACCCGCCGTGATACACAATTTCCAGTACTTCCCCGGTTTCCATTGCTTCGCGCAACTGTTCAGCAATATCCATGCTGCCCCCTTTTCTTGTTATTCGCCCTCACTGGTACCGCGAGGGTCGTGAAAGTCGAACAGGGTCGGTACCGGCACTTCCAGCGCGTCCGCCAGCACCGGCAACAGATCAAACCCCGGCGCATTCTCGCCGAGCTCGATGCGGCGCATGGTGCGTTCGGCAATACCGGCACGGGCAGAGAGTTGTTCCTGAGTGAGATGGCGGGATTTGCGGAGCTCGGCGATATGGCGGCCGAAGCGGGTGCGGAAGTCAGTCATTACACGAGTCCTGTTCGACTCGTGATCCTATGTGGCGGAAGGTGGCGCAGAACAGGACGCCATACGTCCTGTTGGTTGGTGGATTGGATAAATCGCCATTTGGGCAGTTACTAGGAAATTATTCCTCAGCAATGCCGGCGGTGGCCATGCCACCCAGTTGCGCGACCAGTTCCAGGTGGTCCAGGACCAGCTGGCGGTGGTGCGGGGGCAGCTGCCGGTACAGGCGGGCGTGTCGGGGCGGTACCCCCTCAATCCACGGCGTGCCGGCGATCCCCTCGGCAATCAGCAGCAGGGGTTCTTTCAGCTCGCTGCACCAGTCCACCAGCAGTTCTGCGGGGATGGTCTGGCGCCCCAGCTCCATCTGGGACAGGGAATCCGCGCGGACTCCCAGTTTTGCGGCCAGTGTTTTGACCTTGAGGTTGCGCATCTGGCGCGCGTGGCGCAGGCGCTCGGCGATCGCCACTTTCTGAGCCGCCCGGTTATTACGGCTACTGCTGTTCAATCGTTCTCGTGTTGATACATTTCGTTACAGGGTGAACAAAAATAGAGCAAAGTTCCTTGAATGACAAAAATAAGGGAAATGGCATGCTCTTTCCCGCCTGCTCGCCGGAAATTCTCTGTTTGTGATCTATACGACAACCGTCAAATGTTGCTTAATAAATGCCGAATTTATCGGACTCAGTGGAATAAAAATCTAAACGAGGTAGGGAGTTCAGGAAGTATGACTACGAGAGCAAACGGCGCGGAGCGCGCACGGATTTTAGGGGTATCAGCGGGTTTATCGCCCGAAGAGCGGCGCGGTTTGCCGTTATCCGACCGCGAGCGGCTGGAAGAGGCCGACAAGTTGGCGGCGCTGATGCAGTTTGCTCTCAGTGGTCGAGACCAGGCGGAACTGAATCCGGAGGTGCAGGCCGGCTGTGTGCTGGTGCTGGATCAGATACGCGAGACGGTGCAGCAGGTGGCGGGCCGCCACTGAGTACCCGGCAAGCGGGCAAGCAAAAGGGCGCTGTGTGCGCCCTTTTCTGTGTCTGGGAGACCGGGAAGCTGGTCAGGCGCTGGCCTGCAGTTGCTGCAGCAGCTCCAGCTGCTCGCTCTTGGGAAGCCCGCGGAAGATATCCGTTGCCATGCGGCGGGCCTGAAAGCTGGAGGGGGAAAGGGTGTGGCTGTAGGTCAGCTTCATCACGAATGAGTGCCCGCAGTGCGGATTGCGGCAGATGCAGTACAGGTCTGCCACTTTCGGGTCCAGCTCGTTGCGGCTGCTGATGATGGCCTTGCTATTACACTCCGTGCATTTCACCTGCATTTCTGTGTCCTCTTCCCCCAGATCTTGGGGAAATTTTAACACATTGCTACGCCCTGAAGGGTAATAATTATCCATCTGTCAAGCCCTTGGGTTGGTTAAATTGGATCTGCCGCGCAGCCGGCAGGTACTGGTTCAGCGCCAGGAACACGTCCTGCATCGGTACCACTTCATTCTCAAAGTACACCCGGCTGATCTTCTCGATATCGCCAAAACCGCCGGTGTTCTCCGGCATGATGCCCGCCAGTGCCGGCTGGATGCGCCACATGCTGAGCACGTCGTTGCGGCTGAGGTTCTTCACCCGCTCGAATTCGTCTTTGGTGGCGATATCGCCCACCGGGATGATCTTCACCGAATCCGGTTTGCCGCCGGGGATATTCAAAAACAGCGAGCGGAAATTCCCCACGCCCTTGCTCGCGCGGATCTGCTCTTTCAGCGCCTTTTCATCGTCCGGATCGAGATCCGCATCCGCGGTGTAGAAGATGTACCCCATGTGCGCGCCGTTGTTGTAGTACTTGCGGCGGAACAGGGTGGCGTCTTCATTCAGCAGCACCGAGTGGATGCCGCCGAGGTATTGCGGCACGCCGTAGATCTGCTGGTTGGGGTCGTACTCGCGCAGCTGGATCACTTCACCGGGGGCGAATTTCACCGGGTCCAGCCCGCTGCTCTGGATCATGCAGTAGCGGTCGCGCTCGGTCATGCGGCGCATATTCAGCGCCGGCAGGTGCTGCAGGCGCAGCAGCTGGCCGAGGCGGTTTTCAATACGCTTGAAGTAGCAGTGGCCGAACACCATGAAATCAAACCCGGCATTGCCGAGATCTTCCGCACTGAGTGCCGCGCTGGGCGCGAAGTACTTGCGCAGCAGGTTGCGCTTGAAATAGGGAATGGTGCCGTGGTGCGCATTGGCGCGCAGCATTTTCGACAGCCCGCGCTGGCTCACCGGCGGGGTGTAGTAGTCGCCCTGGGGATCGAGAAAGGTGCCGAGGTAATCGGTGATCGCGCTGCCCAGCGCCGGTTCCGGGTCGCCAAAGCTGAACGCCATTTCGCGCTCATTGCTGCCCGCGGTGGCGGTCTTGCCGGCGGGCGCGGTGCTCTGCTGGTTGCGTTTGCGTTTTGCCATTGCGGTCTCTCAAAAATTAGCTGGCCAGCGACACGGTGGCGCGCCGCCGCTTGCGGTTCAGAGGTTCGTTGCTGAGCGCGTGCATGATGGCCCACGCCACGTCCGCGTGGCCGGTGGCGCTGGAGCGGTTGGCGGCGTAGGTGATCTGATCCTTGCCGGTGGTGGTCTGGTGGATCTGCAAAAACGCCTGGGCGATATCGGTGTGTTCCGCGTCCCACTCGATGCGCTGGCTCTCCACCACATCCTGCGCCTTCAGCACCAGGTTGGTTTTGCTCTCCAGCCCGTAGTGGATCGGCGTGGCGCGGCGGTAGAACTCCTTCACCATCTCGAACACACCGTGGCCGGGGCCAGTACAGTCGATGCCGACAAACTGCACGTTGTATTTTTCCGTGAGCTCTTTGATGCGGTTGGCCTGCCACTGCCAGGCGCGGTTGCGCATCACGATCTTTTCCAGCACGCGGAATTTCTCGCCCTCTTTGATCGGCGGTGCCACCACCACAATGGCGGCGCCGTCGCCGGAGCGCGAGGGGTCGTAACCCACCCACACCGGGTGATTGCCGTAAGGCTGTTTCTGGCGCGCCTTGAAATCCACCCACACCACGTTGGTATCCACCGCGGCGGTGAGCAGGTCGTCGAGTTTGAAAACGGACAGCCCCGCTTCCATAAACGCGCACATGAACAGATTGTTGAATTCCGCCTCGCTGTACTCGATCTTGAGCTCGTCGATATCGAACAGGTCGCAGCCCTGTTCCGCGGCGTCTTCCACGGTGACGATATTCCGCCAGATCTTGTCCGGGCCGAGCGCGCCGCCCTTGAGTGCTTCGCGGCTGAGGTCGAAATCAATTTTGGTTTTGCGCTTTTCGTTGTAGCGCTCGCCGCACCACATCGGGTAGGCACCGTGGCTCTTGACCGAGGGTGTGGAGAAGTAGGTCTTGCGCCACTTCTTGTGCGCGGCCATGCCGCTGGCCAGTTTGTTCAGACGCTCGAAATCCGGAATCCAGAACACCTCATCCACGTAGAGGTGGCCGTGGTAGCCCTGGGCGGTGCGCCCGTTGGTGGAAACAAAGCGCAGCTCGGCGCCGTTGGACAGCTCGATGGTCTCCGCGCCCTTCAGTTCGATCTCGAAGTACTCGCGGGCAAACTTGATGATGTAGGCCTTGAAAATCTCGGCCTGTGCGCGGCTGGCGGAAAGGAATATCTGGTTGTCGCCGCTGACAATCGCGTCCTCGAACGCCTCCCACGCAAAATAGTAGGTTGCACCGATCTGGCGGCTTTTCAGGATGAAGCGGGTGCGCTGGTCTTTGTTGTCGTGCCAGCGGTGCTGGTAGCCATAGAACAGTTCTTTGCGAACCGTCTCCAGCATCTCGGGGGTAATTTCGGAGACATCATTGCGCGGCTTGCGCTTTTTGCTCTTGCCGTCACCTGGTGATTCACCGCGGGCTGCGGCCACTTTCTCTTTGGCGGTGCGCGCCTTGCGCTGCTCAACCATGGCGAGCTTGTCCAGCAGGTTGCCAAGCTTGTCCATTTCCTTGTAGTCGGCATCGGTCTTGTTTTCTTTTTCGACCAGCGCAATCAGTTTGCGCGCAGCTGCTTGCTCGACGGTTTCATGCTGCAGCATCTCTTCCCAGTTGCCTTTCTCGGCCCACTGGTACACCACCCGAACATTGTTCAGGTTCAACTGGTCCGCGATCTCCCGCGCCGATACCCGGCGCAGCCACATCATCTTAGCCGCGGTTTTAATTTCATCTGGATAAGCTGCCATGCGCCGCAGTGTACGAGAGAAATTGTGCGATTCACTGCGGCTTTATTGCGGGCAATTTCTGTTTTCGATTTATAGGAATTCTCAGGAATTGTGCCGATTGTTCCCGGTTTTTTTTGCACCTAGTCTGCCGGCTATCGAAGTGGATAAACGAAATCCCTACTTATTCCGGCAACCAGAAAGCGGCAGAAACCATGGCTCGAAAGCTCACCACCGAATTCGTAAAAGTCGCCACCAGCGGCCCGACCATCGACGGCCGCAATATTGATGCGGATGACATTGCGCACATGGCGGAGAGCTACGACCCGGAAGAGTACACCGCAAATATCTGGTACGAGCACATCCGCTATTTCGGCAACCTGGGCAAGGTGGTGGAGCTGAAAGCCGAGGAAGACAGCAAAGGCCGCATGTGCCTGTTTGCGCGCCTGGCGCCCACCGATGACCTGATCTACATGAACAATCGCGGCCAGAAGCTGTTTACCAGCATCGAGATCCAGCCGAACTTTGCCGACAGTGGCAAAGCCTACCTGGCGGGCCTCGCAGTGACCGACAGCCCCGCCAGCATCGGCACCAGCGAGCTGCAGTTCTCCCGCGCGCAGCACCCGGAAAACTATTTCACCTCCCCGCTCGAACTCTCTGCCCTGGAACTGGAAGACAGCCAGGGCCTGATCGGCCGCTTCCTGAAGAACTTCGGCCGTGAACAAACCCCAACCCCAGAACCAACCGCACAGGGTAGCGACGCTATGAACGAACAACAGTTCAACCAACTGATGGGCGCGGTCACCGCGCAGAAAGAGCAGATCCAGGCACTGGAACAGAAGTTCGCGGCCCAGCAGCCCGCGAAGCCGGAGGGTGATGGCAACGAGCCGGAAGCGCCGGAAACCGTTTCTGTTGAGGCCTTCAACGAGCTGAAAACCCAGTTCGAAGAACTGCAGACCAAGTTCAACGCGGCGCTGCAGGAAGAGAACCCGGGCACCAATGTGCCGGCCGGCACCGGCGGTGCTGACGAAGAGGTTATCTAAGAAACCAACCCTGTAGCACACGTTTAGCCCGAGCGGCCAAACCCGATTCAGCAGACTTATTCAGGACGATACCCATGCAGAAAGATACCCGACTCAAGTTTTCTTCCCTGGTCCTCGCCATGGCCGCCACTTACGGCGTCGAGAGCGTGGCCGAAACCTTTGCCGCGACCCCCTCAGTCGAACAGAAGCTGATGGACAAGATCGTCGCTTCTTCCGAGTTCCTGCAGCGCATCAACGTCATTGGTGTGGATGAACTCAAGGGCGAGAAGATTCTCGGCTCTGCCACCGGCATGGTGGGCAAGCGCACCAACACCTCCAGCAACGACCGCGCGACTGTGGACCCGTTGAACCTGGACACCAACGGTTACGAGTGCGTAAAGACCGAGTACGACGTGCACATCCTGTATCAAACACTGGATGCCTGGGCGAAATTCCCGGACTTCAAAGACCGCTTTATGAGCTATGTGCGCAAGGCCATCGCCCATGCGCGCATCAAGCACGGCTTCTACGGCACTCAGGCCGCCGCCGTCACCGACTCCGGCAGCAACCCCAACGGCGAAGACGTAAACGTGGGCTGGTTCCAACACCTGCGCGCCTACAACAGCGGCTCGCAGATGCTGGCTGAAGGCGGCACCGCCGGTGAGATCCGCCTGGGCGCCGGTGGCGACTACGAAAACCTCGATGCCATGGTGCACGACGTGCTGCAGCTGGTGGACGAGCCGCACCGCGATGGCAGCGACCTGGTGGTGATTGTTGGCCGCGACCTGCTCGCACAGGACAAAGCCCAGCTGTACACCGCGCAGGGCCAGAAGCCCACCGAGAAAGAGCGCGTGGAGAACAGCGCGGTCACCCGCACCTACGGCGGCCTGATGGCGTACACCGTGCCCTTCTTCCCCGCCCGCGGCCTGCTGATCACCAGCTGGGACAACCTCAGCCTGTACTACCAGGCCGGTGCGGTGCGCCAGCAGATTCTGGACAACGCCAAGCGCGATCGCATCGAGCACTACAACACCATCAACGAAGCCTACGTGGTGGAGAACCTGGACAAAGCGGCCGGCGTTGAGTTCGCCAACGTGAAGTTGCCGGCGCCGGGTGATACCTGGGCCTAATTGGTTGTAGAGAGACGGTCACTGTCAGGCGCAGCGAGCTTCCCTCGGTCAGTAGGTCTTGTTTTGAGTCAGCTACTCGACCGGGGGCTTTTTAAAGAGCCCTGCGCCGGATCTTCCCGGAACCAACGATAAGAAAACGGAGCAATCCATGAGTATCGCCCTGCGTCACAAAGCGAAGTGCCTGGCGGCTGCCGCCAGCCTGGTACAGCAAGCGGAAAAGGAAACCGCGAAAGCGCCGAAAACTCCGGTGCAAAAATCCAAGGCCAACCACGACCGCACGATTGTGGAAACCCAGCTGGAACGCGATCTGGAATTACTCAGCGAGCGCGACAGCGTAACGGAAAAAATCGCCCTGAAACGCCAGCTGCTGCCGAACTACCTGCCGCAGGTGGATGCGTATCTGGAAGCGGGCATGCAGCACCCGAACCCGCTGCTGGTGTGGTGTTTGATCTGGCTGATTGATGTGGAAGACATCGAGCAGGCGCTGAAGCTGGCGTACATCGCTATCGAGCAACAGCAACTGATGCCAGAACGCTTCAAGCGCGACCTGCCCACCTATGTGGCCGAGGCGCTGCACGACTGGGCAGAGCGCCAGTACAAAGATCAGAAGAGTGCCGATCCCTACTTCAGTGAAGTGGTAAAGGCGGTGGACAGCGAGCACTGGCCGGTGGGCCAGATCATTGTGCAGGGCAAGCTGTACAAACTCGCCGGCCTGTTTGCCGAGCGCAACGGTGAATTGGATGAGGCGGTGCGTTGGTTCGAGCGCGCCATGGAAGCCAACCCGAAAGCCGGCGTGAAAACCCGGCTGGAAAAACTGAAAGCAAAACTGTAACCGAGTCCCCCACGACACACGGGCCAGTGGGGCGTCTGCCGCCCTGCGCGAACGGGCAAACCACCTGGCACCGTGTTTTTAATTGAGCAGAGCGCATGAGCTTTACCGGCAAAACCGACAGCTATCTGGAAAGCACCATCGAGAACAACGGATTTTTTCCGGATCTCTCGCTGGGCAATTTCCAGCGCCTGTACCGGGTGCCGGCGGAGTACCACCAGGAGAAGGTGGAACACCATCTGCGCCTGGCAATGCTGGATGTGAACAGCGATCTGTTCGATCAGCAGGATGCGTGGATGACCGACGGCCACGCCACGCTGGACGCGGTCTCTGCGGAAACCATCGGCGGGGAAAGCGTGCTGGAAGAGCAGTACCGCCGCGCGGTGTTCTGCCGCGCAACCGCCAACCTGTTCGGTGAGTTCGCCACCATTTACCGCCGTGAAGTCGGCGAGAGCCAGGCGAAGGAAAGCGAGAGCACCGCACAGATGTACCGCTCGCAGGCAGACCGCGCACTGCGCGCCCTGCAGGGCACCAAAACCAATATCACCGCGGAGCTTTTGTAATGGCATTGGAAAAGCTCCGCGCAATCACCGCCCATCTGCTGGCCGCCAACCTGGTTTCCGCCGAGCAGCTGGACAGCTGGATGGAAAGCGGTGAGCTGGAAACGGCGAGTAAGAACCTCGGCAACGGCGGCATTCGCATCTGCCGGCTGAAGTACGACGCAGTGATTTATATCGAGCGCTACACCAAGGCGCCGGAACTGCTGATGGTGCTGGTATCCACTTGGGTAATGGATCACGACCCGGAACGCTATTCACTGGAACTGGGTGAGCCCAAGATGGATATCGACGTTATCAACGAGCGCATGGCGGACGTGGAAATCAAGATCCCATTCTACGAGAACGTAGACCTGGTGGTGGATGGCAACGGCCCGGTGAGCTTCAACGGCCAGCAGTGGCAGATTGCCAGTACGGAGATTGACGCAGCCGACCAGGTGGCAGTGGGCGACGATCAGCAGCAGCCGACAGACGCGCCCTATGTTGCGGATTGAATTCAAGGGCTGGCTGACTGAGCAGCAGCTCAATGACGTGATGGCGCTTAAAAAGGAACAGCGTCAAAGGCTGCAAGGTCAGCTGGCAAGGAAGATACGGGTATTCACCCGAAAGCGGCTCAGAGATCAGAGAAATATTGGTGGCGCCCCTTGGGACCCTAGGAAAAGCGGCAAAGGAAAAATGCTGAAGGGATTCAGCAAGAAGCTGCAAACCAAATCGGGTGTTGACGAAGCCATTATCCACTTTGGCTCGGGGCCAACCGGAAATATTGCAACTGCACAGCAGGAAGGTGAAAAGACGCACTGGGATTCCGCAAAAGCAAAACGGCTAAACGGAACTCCGAATTACAACGCACCTGCAACTAAGGGCATGGCCCGGGCGCTCAGAGAGGCCGGTTTCAAGATCCGACGAGAAAATGGTAAGGGCTGGAAAAGCCCAAGCCTGAAGTGGATTACCGAGAACCTGAAATTGGGGCAGGCGGGATTAATCCTCAAGGAACTCCGCGGCGACGCGAGCAAAGACAGTTGGACGATTATGTTGCCGAGCAGAAGTTTCCTCGGGGTCTCCCCCGGCGAACTCCGCGAGCTCACGCAGTTCATCGTCGATTATCAGTTAGCAAAATACAAACGGGCTTAGGCCCACAACGGCAAGGGGCAAGCACATGGCACTCGGCAAAGTTTCTGTAAACAACCTGAACCAGGCGCAGGGCAGCACCCCTGCCATCGAGCGCAAAGCGCTGTTTATCGGCGAGGGCGCCACCAATGTGGGCGAGCTGCTTTCCGTCAACAGCCAGAGCGATATCGACACCCTGCTGGGCGAAACCAGCAGCGAGATCCGCGACAACGTGCTGGCCGCACAGTTGAACGGTGGCCAGAACTGGCAGGCGTGGGCCGCGCCGCAGACCGCCGGTTACGACTGGCTCGACGTGGTGGATTCCGCGATGGAAACCATTTCCCCCGAGCTCATTGTGCTGTGCACCCCGGCCACCACCGATACCGAACTCACCAACATGCAGACCAAGGCGGAGAGCCTGCGCACCAGCCTGGCCCGCCGCGTGATCATCCTGACCGCCACGCCCGGCATTGATTCCGGTACCGAGACCTGGAGCACCTACGAGGCCGCACAGGCCGCCATTACCAGCGGCGTTGCCGGTTACCGTGTGGCAGCGGTTCCCCAGCTGCACGGCAACAACCTGGGCGTACTGGCGGGCCGCCTGTGCACCGATGCGGTGAGCATTGCGGACAGCCCCATGCGCGTGGCCACCGGTGCGGTGCTGGGCCTCGGCGATGCGCCGGTGGACAGCAACGGCACCGCACTCTCTTCCGCCACCCTGGCCACCCTGGACGCCGCGCGCCTTTCGGTACCGCAGACCTATCCGGATTACCCGGGCACCTACTGGGGCGACTGCAACCTGCTGGATGCGCCCGGCGGCGACTACCAGGTGATCGAGCACCTGCGGGTGGTGGACAAGGCCGCGCGCGCGGTGCGCCTGCTGGCCATTGCCCGCGTGGCCAACCGCTCACTTAACAGCACCCCGGTGAGCATCGCGGCCAACAAAACCTTTTTCATGCGCCCGCTGCGCGAGATGAGCTACAGCACCGTGTTTGCCGGCGAGCACTTCCCCGGTGAGATCAAGGCGCCCACGGACGACAGCATTGCCATCGTGTGGCCGAGCAAAACGTCCGTGGAGGTTTACCTGAAGGTGCAGCCCTACAACGCGCCGAAGGAGATCACCGCAAACATCATTCTGGACCTCAGCAACGGCTAAGCCGGAGCGGGAAACAGCAGAGCCAATTAACCGGGAGCGATAACACATGAGCCAGAAACTCAGCGGAAAGGACGTAGACGTGATGATCGGCAGCATGCTGGTCCACGTCGAAAATTTCACCCTCAACATCGAGGACAACACCGCGCCAGCAATGACCCGCGGTGTGCCCGATGGCTGGATCAGCGGCGACAAGAAAGCCAGTGGCGAGATCGAGGTGGATACCAACAACCTGCAGACCATTCTGGATGCTGCGCGCAGTGCTGGCAGCTTCAGCGCGCTGGATACCTTCGACATCGTGGGCAACGCCTCTGCCACCGACGTGGAGCTCAAGGTGGAGGCCTTTGGCTGCAAGCTGCGGATCAGCGACCTGTTGAATGCCTCCGCCACCGGCGGCGAGAAGCTGAAGCACAAGCTGCCCTACGACGTCACCAACCGCGATTTTGTGCGCATCAATGGTGTGCCCTACATCGACGCCAGCGAAACCGAGAATTTTATTTAACGCGCGGTAGGTGACGGTTATGCCGGACGATTTTGACCGCGCGGCGGATCTGGAGCAGGCACAGCGCCAACAGGCGCTGGATGCCCAGCGCGCACGCAGCAACTTCGATACTCCGAGCCTTGCGGAGTGCGAACACTGCGGCGATGAGATACCGCCAGCACGGCAGAAAATCGGCGGCGTGACCCGCTGTGTGGAATGCCAGACAAGTTTTGAAAAGTGGGGGCGCTGATGACTCTTCAGAAAAGCCAGGGGCCAACCGGAAAACTGCCGCGCTACGGGCAGCTGCAGACTGCAATGATCCGCAAGGGTTACCGGTTTTTCGATGAGGGTGATTTCAACCTGAACCTGATCGGCGTGCGCACCGCCGACAACACCGCCAACACCTTTAACGACCACCTCGCGGTGGCGTTTCGTTTTGACGGCCGCCCGCACTGCTACGTGTTCCCGGCCACCACCGACCCGGGCCTGTACTGGCGCCAGAACCTGGCCAACGTCAACGGCACTGCCATTGTGGTTCCCGGGCAGTATCCCGGCCTGTGGCAGCTCGGACAGCACCAGGGCAAGTACCTGGCACTGGTGCAGCGCGCACCGGTCACCGTGTACCGAGACAACAACCGCGACCAGGTACTGGATACCGACACCGCCACCGAATCCGGCCTGTTCGGAATCAACTGCCACCGCGCCCGCGCCGAAGGCGAGAGCACACAGGTGGACAAGTGGAGTGCCGGCTGTCAGGTGCTGGCGAACGCAGCGGATTTCACCCTGCTGATGGCGCTGTGCAACCGCGCACGTATGGAGTGGGGCAACTGCTTTACCTACACGCTGATCGAGGAGGGTGACCTGTGAAGCTGAAGGAAATTCTCAAGGCGGCGGGCGGCATTGCGCTCGATGTATTTGCCCCCGGATCGCGCCAGCTGATCAACGCGGTACTTCCAGCGGACAAGCAACTGGGCGAGAGCTCCACCGGCAGCGATGCCGAACTGGCGATCAACCAGCTCACCCCGGACCAGCGCGCCAGTCTGCTGGAGCGTGAAGTGGATCTGAAGATTGCGCAGGAAGAGGGATGGACCGCGCGCTACCAGGCAATGTGCCAGAGCGACGGACAGAGCACCCGGCCGCGCATCGCACTGATGATGGCACAGGCGCTGGTGTTCGAGATTCTCGCCTTCACGGTGTGGGCCTTCTGGTTTCCGGAGCAGATGAGCAACCCGGTGCTGTGGACCGTGTTCGGCACGCTCACCGGTGTGCCCGCCAGCCTGCTGGCGAAGTACTTCGGCGAGCTGCGCAAAGAGCAGCGCAACCGGCAGGAGGCAATGGGATTGCCGCCGGCTTCCGGGGCCGGTTTGGTGAGCGGGATTGTGCGGGCATTCAGTGCGAGAGCGGGGAGCAAGTAGTGGCAAACCTTACCGAACAGCAAGCGGAAGAGATCGCGCGCAAGGCGTCACACCAAGCGATGTTGGAACTGCTGGAAAAGCTCGGCGTGGATACCAGCGATGTACTGGAAATGCAGAAAGACTTCGCCCACCTGCGCCAGCTGCGCAAATCCGCCGAGCAGTTCGGCCTGTGGACCAAGCGCATCCTGCTGGGAATTTTTATCACGTCGGTCTGCGCCACCCTGTGGACAGGCTTTCTATCCGGGCTCAAGGGCTCAAATTAAAAAATAGTGGAGTTCATCCATGGCTGCGAAAACCAACGAAGTGCAAGACGGCAACACCCAGACCATCGAGGTTTCTGTCGGTGACAAGGAATTCTCATTCCACGTTACCCGCGAGGCCTACAACAAGTACCTGAACAGCATCACGCCCACCAGCAAGGTGGCACCCAGCCACAACTTTTTGGTGAGCACCGTGGACGCCGATGACAAAGAGGCTCTGGTGGCGCTGGTGAAGGCAATGCCTGGTGCGGAAGTGCAGCTGGCGGGTGCGGTGCTTGAGGCCTATACGCCGGATCTGGCGATCACGGCAAAAAAGCGCAGCAACTAGCCGAGCAGATCGCGCACAACGGCTACGACCAACTGTGCGCACTGGTGGCCCGGTACCTGCCGGGCCAGCCAGAAACCGTAGAGAACATGGCGCGAGCGTTGTACCTGGAACAGCGCGAGTGCAAAAACTTTGAGATAGCGGTGGCCAACGGCATAGGCCGGGCGTTCACCGGTAAATAGCGGAGCAGACAATGGCATCGCGGCTGGAAAAACTGCTGTTTTCCGTCAGCCTGATCGACAAGGCCAGCGGCCCTGCGGGCAAGATTGCCGCGCAGATCGATCAGCTGAACCAGCGCGCCACCGCAGGATTTACCCAAGTCGGCGTGGGTGCGGCGGGGCTGTTTGCCACTGGCTACGCGCTCAAGTCGGTACTTTCTCCCGCGATTGAAATGGACCGGGCACTGGGTGAGGTGCGCAGCCTCGGTGTGGCGGATGCCGCACTGAAGCAACTGGAAAAAACCTCGCTGAGCTTTTCCGTGCAGTACGGTGAGAGCGCAGCGGAGTTCGTGCGCTCTTCCTACGACATCCAGAGTGCGATCGCAGGCCTCACCGGTACCGAACTTTCCAAATTCACCGAGGCCGGCGCCGTGCTGGCCAAGGGCACAAAGTCCGACGTGGGCACCATCACCAATTACATGGGCACCATGTACGGCATCTTCCAGGCCACCGCCGACAAGATGGGCAAGGCGGAGTGGGTGCAGATGCTCGCCGGCCAGACCGCCAGCGCGGTGCAGATGTTCAAAACCACCGGTAGTGAAATGTCCTCCGCGTTCTCTTCCCTTGGTGCCGACGCCACGGCGGCCGGTATCTCGATGAGCGAGCAGATGGCAATCCTCGGCACCCTGCAGGCCACCATGAGCGGCAGCGAGGCGGGCACCAAGTACCGGGCCTTCCTGAAAGGTGTGGGCAAGGCACAGGACGAACTGGGGCTGACGTTTACCGACAGCCAGGGGCGCATGCTGCCGATGCTGGACATCCTGCAGAAATTGCGCGGCCGTTTCGGCGACACCATCGACGTGGCGGAGAGCATGCAGCTGCAGAAAGCGTTCGGCACTCAGGAGGCGGTGGCGCTGCTCAACCTGCTGATTCCGAAAGCCGATGGCCTGAAAGATTCCATGGATGCCCTCGGCAATGTGCGGGGCATGGATAAAGCGCGGGAAATGGCCGACGCCATGGCAGATCCGTGGCAGAAACTGGGGGCGCTCGGTGCCGCAGTGAAAACCGTATTCGGTCGCGTGATGCAGCCGGTACTGGTTCCTGTGATTGATCTGCTTATCTCTGGTGGCGAGGCGGTCATGGACTGGACCGAGCGATTCCCGATGCTCACCAAAGTCATTGGCGTCGGCATCCTGACCATCTTCGGGCTTGTTGCTGCGGTCAGCGCCTTCGCCCTGATCCAAGGTGTGGCCAACCTGGCGATGGCAGGCTGGAGCGGTGCCATGCTCGCAGGTAAGGCGGCAACCATGCTGTTCAACGCGGCACTCTGGGCCAACCCGATTACCTGGGTGGTTGGCGGGATCATGCTGCTAATCGGCGCAATAGTGGCGCTGGTTGTCTACTGGGACCGTATCGTCGCAGCGCTCGATAACTCCATCGTCTTCCAGATTCTCCGCTTGCAGGTTCAGGCTGTAGTGGCCGTTCTCGGACTGTTCTGGGACGCCATCGTCATGATCTACGACGCATGGAAGTACCTGATGGATCTACTCGGATTCACCGCTGTTTTCAATCTGATCAAGCAGTCGCTCTTCGCCATCGGTGAGCAAGTCGCCGCGCTGATCGGTCGGCTTACCAAGTTCACCGATGCTATCGCACAGGCACTGAAAGCCGTTGCTGACAACGGCTTGGTCAACACTCTTGCAAGCTGGTTTGGTGATGAAGAGGTATCAGTCACGCAGAAAATCCAGCAGGAGCGCGACGCAATGGACAGCGCAACTGCAGGCCTGCAGGCGAACAAACCGAGCGCAGTTCCTACCGGTGGACTGATGCAGCAAGTAAACCAGTCCACCACCAACAACCGCGGCACGCACGTCGATAAGATCGAAGTGCATACCAGCGGCGGCGTGAGCGGCTACCAGCTCGCCGACGAACTGGCACTAGCGGGAGGTTGATATGGCGGACTACGTAGACCTGCTGATCAGTGAACGCGACCTGACGCTCGATGAGGGCGGTTTCCCGGTACTGTGCGATGGGCGTGTATCCATCGGGCAGGACATCAAGCACCGGATTCTGGAAAGCGGACTGTCGCTCCAGCTGATCGCCGAGCGCGACCCCGCACGCATTGCCCGCATCGAGAACCAGATTTTACTGCTGGTGGACCAGGACACCCGCATCCGCCCCGGTACCGCAAAGCTGACGGTGCAGGACGCCGCGGGCGAGCAATACATCCTCACCGCCAAAACCATGAAGTACGGCGACACGACAGTGACATTTAGCGGGGTAAGTGGGTAATGGCAGATGAAAACCGCAAAGCGTTCGAGCAGCTGGCCAGCGACGCCGGCATCCCGACCGATGAGAGCAGCCTGAACACCAAACTCGGCGAGCTCACCAGTGAAGCCGGTCTGGGCGTGAACAACGACAGCAACGTCTCCCCGTTCTGGCGCTTTGTGCAGGCGGCGGTGACGGTTCCGGTGCTGTGGTTGATCAATTTCATGATCGACAACGTGCTGGCGCAGGCCTTTGTAAAAACAGCGACCGGTACCTTCCTCGACTGGCATGCCTGGGCGGTGAACCTCACACGCAAGGATGCGGTGTTTGCAGAAGGTCAGCTGCAGTTCTCGCGCACGGATACCAGCGTGGCGCTGCAGATCCCCGCGGGCACGGTGGTGCGCAGTACGCCGATCAATGGCGTGACCTATCGCCTGGTAACGACATCGGCGGCGCTGATGGCGCCGGGAACGGCCAGTGTGGTGGTGGCGGTAAAAGCACAGGCCACCGGCAACGGCCACAACCTTGGGGCGGGCTATTACATCCTGCTGGACGTGCCCATTGCGGGCGTCGCTGTGACCAACTTGTCCGACTGGCTGCTGGTGCCCGGTGCCAACGAAGAGACGGACGATGAACTGCGCCTGCGAATCCGCAACCAGTACAGCGCAATCAACCAGTGGCACACCGATGCGGTGTACCGCGCGATCATTTCCGACTTTGCGGGCGTCGGTACCGGCAACATCTTTTTCGAACACGACGCACCGCGCGGCCCGGGAACCGCAAACGCCTATGTGCTACTCGACATCGGCAACCCGTCTGCACAATTTATTGCCGACATTCAGAGCGTTATCACCGACGACGGCAACCACGGCCACGGCGACGACCTTGTGGTATATGCCATGCCGGAAACCAGCTACGACCTGACCTGCGATCTGTGGTTCGTCGCCAACACCAGCACCGCCGACAAGACCACGCTGCAGAGCGACGTGGAAGACGTGATCCGAGCAGCATTCCGAGAAAACACCGACTACCAGCCGACGCTGGCAATGCCGTGGAGCCTGTTCAGCTTCTCGCAGCTCGCGCGGGAGATTCAGGAGCTGTTTCCAGCGGTACAGAACGTCGCGTTCAGCCTGCCGCAGATCACCAGTGAGATGGAAATCCCCCGACTCGGCACGCTGACGGTGCAGGAGGCCGCGTGATCAAGATCGAGCTGCCCAGCTGGGCTAACGTCGGCCAGATCGACAAGCTGAAAACCCTTTTCACCACCTGGTGGGAACTGGTGGAAAGCTGGCTGCGCTGGCCCACGGAACAGACCAACCCGGCAACGTGCGGCTTGGCGGCCCTGAAACTTTTGGCGTGGCAACGCAACATCGAGCGCTTCGACGGCGAGCCGTTGGATCTCTTCCGGCTGCGCGTGACCTACGCCTTTGTAAACGCTAAGGACGCCGGCAGCGTGGCGGGTATCAAACGCATATTTGAGCGCTTGGGTGTGGGTTACGTGGAAGTCATCGAGCGCGACCCGGGCAAAGACTGGGACGTGATCATCCTGCAGCTGAGCGACGCCCAGCTCAGCCAGAACCAGACGCTGCTGAAGCTGCTACTGGAAAAATACGGCCGCACCTGCCGACGCTACGAATTCAATCTGATCGGGACCGTGGATCTCGGTATTTCTGCACACGAAATAGAACATCAATGGTTCTTTGACGAGGCCAGTTGAGGAGAACGCATGAGCACTGGAATTTTAACCAACGCAGGCCGTGACCTGTTCGCCCAGAAAGCGGGCGCAGGTGAAGTGCTGACCATCGATCGCTTCCTGCTGGCAAACATCCCCGGCCTAGATCCGCAAACTGCTGCAGATCCAGACGAAGCGCTGCCGGATATTGCTGATCGTGTTGCTGAGCTCTCGGTTACCAAGTCGGGTTATGTGAATGAAGACAAGGTGGTCTACAGCCTTTACCTCGGCACTGGGGATGGAGACTACACCTTCAACTGGGTTGGCATTCTTGCGGATGACGACACGCTGGTGGCGGTGCGCTATATCGAACCGATTACAAAATACGCCACGGCAGGCGCAAGTGTTGGGAACAGCATTACCCGCAATTTCTTGATCACCTATACCGATGCGCAATCGATCACGAATGTAACCGTTGACGCGAGCACTTGGCAGCTGTCTTTTGATCAGGCCACTGAGGTTATTGCAGGTCTGTCCCGCAGGGCAACGCAGCAGGAAGTGGACGACGGGGACGATGATCTCACCCATTTGACACCCAATAAACTGGCTAAATGCAAATCCATTTCTCGGTCGTACCGTAATTTAGATGAATGGCTTAATGATACTAAGGTGCGGGAGGGGCAAATTGTAGAGATCCGCGGCCGGAACTATCCGGGTGATGGCGGTGCCAATACCATTGAAATGGTTCAAGGTGGTACGGGAGTTCATGATAGCGGAAGCTATATAGATCACCCAATTTCCGGTCTCCAGGGTAAAGGCCTGTTCCCTGGGGGAAAGGTTATTGCCGATCAGTTTGGCGATCCCAATGAGGTTTCAATTAATGCTGCAATAAAGTACGCAGCGACTTTGGGCGGAGGAAACAGGCGCGGTGGGGAAGTCCATTTGCTGGCGAAAATTTACACACTTTCTGGGCCGATAAAGATTCCACAGGGAGTTTTTCTCAAGGGGGCTGGACAGATGGCCACAAGCCTCATGAAAAGCAATTCATCCGATGACTATTGGATGGTTGAAAGTGAAAACTTTGAGGCACTATCAGGTTCCAACTTATGGCTGGAGAGTGACGGAGTACCCACCGGCTTTGGCATCTTTGACCTTTCAATTTATGGTGTAGGGAATCCTCCCGTATCTTCTGATACGCGTGGTGGATTGCGCTTTTATGGGAAGCGGTATTATGTACAACGCGTGATCATACATAACGTAGACGGTGATGGAGCCTGGTTTCAATGTGCCGCTTCCGGAGGGCAGTTCCAATGGCGTGACCTTCCTGAAGGGCAAATTGATCAACTGTTTGTATTCTCTGCTGGACGTGACGGAATTGTTTATGAGGGGCCACACGATGGCGCAACTGGAGAAATATTCGCCTCTAGTTGCGGCAGAGATGGTGTCGTATTTCGCAGAACCAGTTCAACTAGCGCTACTTCTGAGGTATCGGTAGTCCACAGCTATGGAAACGCTGGTCGAGGAGTCGTTGTTGATTCCCCAATGCATTTCGGAACCCTTATTGGGGAGAGTAACCAGGCTGAGGGTGTTGTTTTCGTCAACGGTTTTAACTCTAAGGTCGAATGGCTTCAAGCCTATAGTAACTGTGAATCGTCGGGAAATTATCAGGTCGATATTCAGTCCGGATCAAACAATTTAATTGTTGCGGGACTTCAGATGACGGGAGCGGCGGGATCGAATATCGGCGGTATTTCTAATGCCGCTCAAGAAGTCCAGATCAATAATTTAAAAATACAGATGGGCGGCTCTGGCGTAGGAATTACTAACAGTGCTTCACATTGTAAATTTTCTGGAATTGTTGCCGGTTTTACCGCATCTGGCGGGAAGGGCCTTCATGTTAATAACGGTGCATTTAGTGTTTACGAACTAGATATTCGAAACTGTGACACGGTACTGGAAACGGTGGGAGACTTCCTGCACTCCAGCTTCAATATTCGTGGGTTTTCAAGTTCTGTAACGAATCTATGGAAATCGCCGCCGACTCTTTCTCAAAGAAGAGTTATTGATCTTGATGTTAACTATAAAGTCGGGACGGTGTCCTATTGCTCCAAGGCTAGAATCCGAGATTCCAACACTATAAATATAGGTGAGGCTGGGGAGTACACTATTGTGGCTCCTCATGGGTTGTTCTCGTCCCCGTCTATGGAGGACGTTTCACTATCGATAGGTTTTTCGGGCGCTAATAACGGTTGGCGTATAAAAGGTCCGTATTTGTTCTCGGTAGATTCTACAAATATCACTGCAAAAGTAATAGTCGACACGCCGATCATGAATCCAGATATTCAGCCAGAGCTGATTATCAAGGCTGATTTGTAAGGCAATTCAAGGAGCGCGGAAGTGCAATTGAATGGCAGCTTGATACCTAGTACTGAGTTACAGGTAAGTGTAACCACTGAACTGGATAGTGAGTCGCTCAGCGGTGAAACCAGTAGCACCAGCTCTGCACACAAGGGTATTAAGCCTAAGTCTGTCAATGCGTCATTCGTTGTGAAGTACACAGACCAGGCTGAATTAACCCAGTTCTATCGGCTGGCGGAAGCCACCGATGATAACGGTGACCTGGTTATCTACGACATCACCGACCGATCTGCCAACGCGGCTAATATTCGTCAGGTGATATTCAGTGGGCGCATTGAGCAGCGCGAGATCATCGGCCTGAAAGGCTGGCGAGTTAGTTTCAGATTGCAGGAGCACTTGAGCGTGGCGGAGAAGACCGAGCAGCGACAGGCTGATGGCGAGTCTCCTGCGGCTCCGCTGCAACAAACGCAAAGCCAAACCGGTTTTGAGAAAGTGCTGCAGAATGTAGAAACCTCCATGGCTTAACCCGTGAAACTGCATAAAAATCTAACCGTTGCCGGAAGTCGATATGAGATCGTGGATAGCAATCTGCGACTTGGAATTTTCACGCCCGGCAGAGCGCTATTCACCGTTCAGGCGGAAGCCAGCTTGAAAGGGCTTGTTGTTTTCAGCTGTGGGTATAGCGCTGACGCGGTAAAGCCATGGTTTGTCGGATTTGTTGAGGCCTGCACTACGGTAGACAAGAAACAGCAGCGTATTTTCTGTCGTGAGCTTAGCGCTTCGCTTTACTACCGTTTGCCCCTCGCCCTGCGTGATGTGGATTTGCAGAAGACGCTGGATCAGATCGCAGATACGTCAGGACTTCAGTTTGTACTTCCCAGTGGTGGCCAGAGTTATCTGACGACGAAAGCCGCGGCCTTCTATAACACCGCCAACGGATTCCACGCGATGGACTCGCTCGCCTATGTGTTCGGCATTACCAAACCGCTCTGGCAGCAGTTGACCGATGGAAAGGTTTTTGTGGGCAGCTGGGACGATTCGCCATGGGCAAATAAGAAGGTGGAAATTGATCGAAGCTGGGAGCGACAGCTGACCAGCCATAACGGTGCGACTCTGCCCGCATTACCCGCGCTTCGCCCGGGTGCGCTGTATAACGGTAGCGTACTGACGGACGTGGAGTTCACCGGTACCCAGATGAATATCAGCTGGTCAGCGAACCCCTGGGCGGATAGGTAGCGCATCGATGCTGGAAAAAATTATCAAGCGCCTGATCAAGCGGCTCTATCCGGAGCTAACCGGAGGCCTGCATTTGCCGCTGTGGGGGCAGGTGATCAATGAGCCGGTATCGATCGAGGCAGCGGCGGAGAGTACAGACAAAGAGCCTGGCTACTGTGTGGACGTGCAGCTGCTCGATGCTGCCGGAAAACCAGACGAGAAAATGCCTTTGATGGAAAAGGTTCCATTGCCGTTACACGGTGCCGGCGGCGAGCGCGGCTTTCTCGCATTCCCGCAACCTGGTGCGCTAGTAGAGCTCGGCTTTGTGATGGGCCTGCCGCATCGTCCCTTCATCCGTTCCGTATTCGCCCGCGGTGCAAAGTTGCCGGTACTGGGCGCACAGGACGCACTGATCGCCAAGGACGCGGCGAACTTCTACCGCATCGACAGCAACAACAATATCAGCGAGCAGTGCGAGGCTATGGCCGAGCGCTTCGCGGATCTGAAACAGCGGGTGGTGGTAAAGGATGGCGGTACAGTGTGGCTGGGCAACGAATCTAGCAATGTGCTGCGTATTCTGGATGACCTGGTAAAAGTTGTTAGTGCGATCGCGGACACAGCTTCAAGCCATACCCACGAATACACCGACAATGGCTCACCGCTAAATACTAAAGTGCCAAATCAGGCTGGGGATTTTTCGGGCCAGAAGGGCGACGCCGACTCGCTGGATTCCGAGCTGGCGCCGATAGTGGATGGGTAACTACTACCTTTCGCCGTAGTGATCCGATATCGCCTTTTCGATGTGCGCCTGGTCGATTTCTGCCGGCGCATAGGCCACCGATTCAGACCAGCTTTTTGCCACGCCGTTGGTCGCGTAGACCACTCCGCCTTTCACCCAGTAGCCTGCCTGATTATCCGATAGAACAGCAACGCCACCGCTCAAAGGGGCAGTGCGAGATTCCCGTGCTTTTGGCGATTTCTGGGTGGCCCGGACCAGGGCAATAGCCCGCGAATCCGCCACGACTTCTACCGCCTCAACAGCCGCCGCGGCCTTTTCAGTTTCTTTCTCACCGCCAGACCCGGCAAGCACGAACACCAACCCGAAGAAAATCAGCACTCCAGACAGCACCGCCTGAATTTTTAAAGGCTTGGGCGCGCTGGGATCATTTTCAGAAATACCCTTTATTTTCCGGTGCGCCAGCAACATCAACACACCGAACACCACAAAAACCACACCAAAGATAAGCATCCGCTCAATTCTCCTTTTCTGATTATTTTTTGCGCGACAACGCGAGGGATTTTTCACTCCTCCCCACGCCTGCCGATTTTAGGCGCCTTTTTGGTCAATGAAATGGCCAATCCAGTGCAGCCCATAGGCTGCGCGGGCGCATCAGGGGTTCAGGCTTTCACACTTTGAAGGGCCGGGAAAGCGAGAGAAAGGCGAGTTCGCCACCGAGGCCAGCAATAGGCCGATATCGGCGGGCGAAAACTGCGTTGACACTCCGTTGACACTTTGGGCATTTTTGACGCCATCGGAGACTTTGCCGCAGACATTAAAAAACCCGCGAAAGCGAGTGCTGACGCGGGTTTGGAGATGGTGCCCAGAGGCGGAATCGAACCACCGACACGGGGATTTTCAATCCCCTGCTCTACCGACTGAGCTATCTGGGCTTCGCTATCTATCGGGGTGTCCCCGGCAGCGAGGCGCGTATTAAACCTGCTCTGTCGGGGGGAGTCAACCCCTTGATTGATAAATAGTTTTTGCTGTTTGTAAGCGGTCGCTTACTTGTCGCCGTCTTGCTCCGGTACATAGCCCTCGGCGTCGTCATAGTCTTCACCGCTGAAGAACTTGTTCATCTGCTCGGCGAGATAGGCACGGGAGGAGGGCTCCATCATGTTGAGGCGCTTTTCGTTGATCAGCATGGTCTGGTGGGCCATCCACTCCTGCCAGGCTTTGGCGGAGACGTTGTCGTAGATGTCCTGGCCCTTGGGGCCGGGGAACGGCGGG